>ERZ824978.392-NODE-392-length-64910-cov-3.779246_pt1 | contig 64910 bp, 59 predicted proteins | sample MGYA00519860_ERZ824978 | MGnify/ENA primary metagenome ERZ824978 (study PRJEB31778, sample SAMEA3449184) | human gut metagenome | biome: human gut; feature: human-associated habitat; material: faeces | place: United Kingdom | collected 2010/2012 ... | reverse complement strand
CTGATTATCCCCTAATACCACCTGATTCTTTTCGCTGTCGATCCCGGTGACAAATGCCGGTTTTCCCAGAGCGATACCCAGGCCTTTTCGCTGTCCGATGGTGTAGTGGAGGATCCCCTGATGCTCGCCCAGGATGTTGCCATCAGCATCCACGAAATCGCCCTTAGGCAGATCGCAGCCATTCCGTCTGAGGAATGCTTTGTAATCATCGCCATCTTCGATAAAGCAGATTTCCTGACTATCCTTATCTTCCGCATTTTTCAGTGCTTTTTTCCGTGCGATCTCCCTCACAGCCTCCTTGTCCTCCGCATCGTTCAGGGGCAGGATGAGACGTGAGATAACGTCTTCTCCCAGACGATAGAGCATATAGGACTGATCTTTTGCCTCGCTCTTGGCACGTCGAATGAACCACTCCTCGCTCTCCGGATCCTGATACGTCCCTGCGTAGTGACCCGTGGCGATCCAGTCAGCCCCTTCTTCGTCTGCCGCCGCAAGCAGCGTCTTGAACTTCACATCAGGGTTGCAGACGATGCACGGATTCGGTGTTCTGCCGCAGACGTATTCGCTGCAAAAATTTCCTATGACCTTTTCCCGGAAAATATCGCTGACATCCCGGTACAGGAATTTGATCCCCAGCTGCTTCGCCGCCATCTCTGCACGCACCGCACCGGCATCTTCTCTGCCTTTTCCCATAGCGTCAAAATATAACCCGATGACTTCGTAACCTTTTTCTTGTAATAACAAAGCAGCGGTAGTGCTGTCCACTCCGCCGCTTAATCCTAACACAACTTTTTTATTCTTCATCTTCGTCTTCCACATCGTGATGGTGATCTTCCTCTTCGTTTGGATCAAAACCTTCAAGACCCTTGTAAGTCTTGCCGTGCTTCTGCGCATAATCATAGATTGCAGCCTTGATCGCATGTTCTGCCAGAACAGAGCAGTGGATCTTTACAGCAGGCAGTCCTCCCAGCTCATCGATGATCTTCTGGTTGGAAAGCTCCAGCGCATCTTCGACCTTCATACCGATGATCATATCGGTCGCCATGCTGGAAGAAGCGATTGCGCTGCCGCATCCAAAAGTCTTGAATTTCGCATCAGTGATCACATCGTTGTCATCTACGCTGATGGTGATCTGCATCATATCCCCGCAGACCGGGCTTCCATAAGTTCCCTTGCCGTCCGGGTTTTCAATTTCTCCCACATTGTGAGGATTCATAAAATATTCCATTACTTTATCATTATACAGTGCCATGTTTCTACCATCCTTCCTGTCCCGTTACCGGAGACCATTCTCTCAGTTTTTCTACGACTGTTTTCAAAGCATCTACTGTATAGTCAATATCTTCTTTCGTTGTAAAGTCCCCGACAGTAAACCGCACTGCGCCGTTCATCTTTGTAATGGAAACACCGATGGCTTCCAGTACATGAGACGGAACCAGGGATTTCGAAGAACATGCGGATCCCGTGGATACTGCCACACCGAATCCATCCAGCATCAGCAGTATGGATTCCCCTTCGATATAGTCAAAGCATACATTCAGATTTCCAGGATGACGATGGTCTCTCGGACCGTTGACCTGGATACCGCTGATTTTTTCTTCGATTTCTTTTCTTAAATAATCACGCAGCTCACTGCAGTGTGACCGATGGTGCTCCAGATTGGCATGAGCCATTTCTGCAGCCTTGCCGAATCCCACGATACCGGCAACATTTTCAGTACCGGCTCTCCGCTTGGTTTCCTGTGCACCGCCGTGCATGAAATTCGGGATCTTGATTCCCTTTCTCGTATAGAGTGCACCAACGCCCTTAGGACCGTAGATCTTGTGAGCAGACATGGACATGAAATCGATTCCCAGATCCTTTACATCGATGGGCACGTTGCCCAGACCCTGTACAGCGTCTGTATGGAAATATATCTTATGTTTCTTCGCAACAGCAGCCAGTTCCTTGATCGGTTCTACCGTTCCGATTTCGTTGTTCACCATCATGATACTGATAAGGATCGTATCATCACGGATCGCATCCTCCAGCACTTCAGGCTTCACGAAACCTTCGCTGTCCACATCCAGATAAGTCACCTCAAAGCCGTGCTTTTCCAGATATTCGCATGTATGCAGGATCGCGTGGTGCTCGATCTTGCTTGTGATGATATGTTTTCCCTTTTCTTTCAGCTTGTCCGCAACACCTTCCAGAACCCAGTTATCCGCTTCTGTTCCACATGATGTGAACGTGATTTCTCTCGGTTCTGCATTGATCAGATCCGCCACCTGACCTCTGGCTTTATCTAAACCGGCCTTTGCCTCAAGTCCTACACTGTAAAGACTGGACGGATTGCCGTAAAAATCAGTATAATATGGAAGCATTGCCTTCCACACGTCTTCCTTAACAGGCGTTGTTGCTGAATAGTCTAAATAAACCTGTCTCATAACCGCATCTCCTTTTGCCTTGATATTTCTATTATTTTCTATCTGAGTTTGCTTTATGTAACTTTCCACGCTTTATATTATACCAATTTAATGAAGTTTGCAAGTTGTTTTAAAAACAAATCTTTGAAATTCATAGAAAACTTATAGAATTTCTATGGAAATGAGACGATATGTGTCATCTTTGCAGGAAACACCGATCTGGTATGTTGCGGTGTCCACATACGCTCCGTCATAGCCTACACAGTTCCAGCGGATCTTCGCTTCATAATGCAGGATATCGCAAACCTTACCCTGCCGCTGCAGCGACAGGATCTCCATTTTCTCCATGGCATCATAATCAGACGCGTCGTAAGCACGGATATTTTCTACATCTTTCGTGTAAAGGGCGTCCGTTTCGACCTTTTTCAGCTGTTCCTGGCCTTCGCTGCACGTGATATTCCCCGTCAGCATGTTGTTTAAGATCGCCACTCGTGTTTTCAAGAGCGATTCCACCGTGCGTGTTTCCGGACTTTCTGCTGCAGCTGTTAAGAGCGTTACGAAGATGCATAGCATCGCGCAGACACAAAGTACACGCAGCCATCTCATTCCCTTGCCCATAAAGAGCCCCTTTCCGGCAGATCCCTGTGAAGCGGCTTGTCCGCCATCTGCCTGTGCTCTTTCATCTTATCACGCAAAAAGCGGGAAACGTGCTGTTTCCCGCCGTCATTTCTATCCTAATTCTGTCTGTTTTTATCGTAGATCTCTTCTGCTTTTTCCTGCAGCTGTTCCCCGGACTGTTCCAGATGTTCCTGTTCACGCTGAGCCTTGGCATTGGCTCTGCGGATTTCCTCGTTTTCCTTTTGCAGTCTAGCCAGTTCTTCTTCGGACAGGTCTTCTACGAACTTCATCCGATTCAAATGTCCCTTGAACTGCTCCCGGAAATTCTCGATATATTCTTTACGAAGAACTGCCTGTTCTTCTTTTTCTGCCTCAGTAAGCCCCTCCTGCTTCGATTTCTTTGCCAGATGATTGATCCGGTCGATTTTTTCCTTTTTCAGCATAAGCCCCTCCTGTTTTGATCTCTTACGTCACAGTATACCACAAAGTTTGCATACAAAGGATGACTTTTCGTAATTTCTGTGATAAAATAGCAGAAGTTTGAAGAAAATTTGCATCATACTTTGGTGCGATCAGCAATACAAGGAGGGGAATTTACACACGATGGAAAATTTAGTCATTACTGGCCTTGGTGCGGTGACGCCTATTGGCATCGGCGTTGAAGAATACTGGCAGGGGATCCTTGATCAGAAATGCGGCATCAACCGCATCACCCGCTTCCAAGACGAAAACGTGCCGATTACCATCGCAGGAGAAGTAAAGGGATTTGATCCGAAAAACTACATGCCTGGCAAACTGGCCAAAGAAACCGGCACATTCATTCAGTACGCTTACGCGTCTGCAAAGGAAGCCATCGAACAGAGCGGGATCGAAATAGAACCTGAAGCTGACCGCATCGGTATCGTCATGGCAACTGCCTTGAGCGGAACATCGATCATCGCAGACACCGAACGCGCCTACAGCGTGGACGGCAAAAAAAGAGTCAGCCCGCGTTTTCTGCCGAAGATCCTGGGAAATCTCGGAGCAGCACAGATCGCCATTTCATACGGGATCCACGGTCCCAGCTTTACCGTGAGCACAGCATGCTCTTCCGGTGGAGATGCCATCTGCGTCGCAGCGATGCTGCTCAACTCCGGAGAAGCAGACGTGATGCTGGTGGTCAGCGGAGAAAGCGCTCACTGCCCAATCATCATGTCCACTCTGGCACAGGCGAAGGCACTTTCTAAAAATCCGGATCCGCTGACGGCATGCAGACCGTTTGATGCAGACCGCGACGGCTTCGTCATGGGCGAAGGTGGCGGCGCTATCATCCTGGAAACAGAAGAACACGCACGCAAAAGAGGTGCTAAGATCCTTTGCAGCCTGGCAGGCTATGGAAACAATACGGACGGTTATCATGTAACGGCTCCACGCCCGGACGGAAGCGGTGCTGTCTCATGTATGCAAAGCGCTCTGCGCAAGGCAAACATGAAGCCTGAGGATATTGGCTATATCAACACTCACGGCACGTCCACCCCGGTAGGCGACCCTGTAGAAGTGGCTGCCATCAAAACACTGTACGGCTGGGAAGATAAAGAACAGCCAATGCCGGAGGATCTTAAATCCAAGATCCCGCCGGTCAGCTCCACAAAGGGAAATACCGGTCACCTGATGGGTGCTGGCGGCATCACGGAAGTAATCGCCTGTGTCAAAGCCATCGAAACCGGCATCCTTCCGCCGACTTTGAATTACCATACGCCGGACCCTGCCTGCGATCTGGACTTCATACCGGAAGGTCCGCGTAAAACACAGATCACCGCAGCTATGTCCAACGCCCTCGGCTTCGGCGGTCAAAACTCCAGTATTATCTTGAAAAAGTACGAAGCGGAATAAAACCTATATTTACCTAAAATAAAAAATAGCTCCCCTCACTAGGTCCTCGCTGCTGCGCAGCTGCGGAATCGTTCCGGGAGCTATTATTTTATTGAGAAAAAGCAGGCTGCAGCTTTTATCGCTTCTATACCTTGTGCACTTGCGATACAGCAAAACGAGACAGCGGTCGTCATACGCTGTCTCGTTTTGTGTTATGTGATACTTTACCTCTTATTTTTAAGGATTATATTATGGACTTGCTGGCTAGACCCAATGCCGGACCCAAACCTATTGGATCCAGCACCAAATCATGCATGTAACTAGTTTCTGTAACCAGTTACATAATAGCACTATATATTCTGTTTGTCAAACCCTCTTATTAAAATTGCATGTATTTTTATCGAAACACGATTTCTTCTCTGCCTGCATACAAAGACCTCCGTCCCACAGCCGGCCTCAACAGCTGCGGGACGGAGGTCCCTTATCGTTACAAATCAAAAGAAAGGTTAGAAAGTTTCTATTTCCGAGGGAATCGGATGATCATCTTCGTTCCAGCGCCTTCCACGCTGTCAACCTCGATGGTTCCACCCATTCGCGCAACGGCATGTTTTACGATAGACAGTCCGAGTCCCGTACCGTCCACCACCTGGCTGTGACTTTTATCTACCCGGAAAAATCGCTCGAATACGCGATTCCGGTATTCATACGGGATCCCGATCCCGGTATCTTCTACAATCAGTTCCGTGCCTTCCCGCAGATCGTGTACGTTAATGGTCACAGAACCATTTTCCTTATTGTATTTTATCGCGTTTTCACATAAATTGTAGATTATCTCATCACAGAGAGCCGGGCTTCCTGTGATCACGGAGGATTCTCCATCCAGATACAGGCTGATGCCTCTTTCCTTCGCATGATCCCGCAGACGATCGATCACATCATGAGCCGTATCAAAGAGATCTACAGGCAGTTCATCGTCCAGAGGAGCATCCTCGTCCAGTCGCGACAGCTGAATGATATCATCGATCAGCTGTATCATTCTGCCGGACTCTTCCCGAATATTTTTACCGAAGGATTTCACATCGTTTGGTTTCACGATACCTTCCGCCATCATATCTGAAACGCCATATATAGTCGTCAGCGGTGTTTTCAGCTCGTGTGACACATTAGAAGTGAATTCCCGGCGCAAGCGGTCGCGCTGCTCTTTTTCCGTCACATCCACTACGATCACAACACATCCCACCACTTCATCGGCTTCAAAAGCCGGACTTGCCATGATACTGTAGCACTTTCCTTCCGTTTCCAGAAGGTTCTGCGCATGCTTGCCGCTCAATGCGTCTTCTATCGCCATTCGGAAGCTCTTCGAGCGGTTCAGTTCAAATGCCGAATCCGGAGCTTCCTCATCACCATATCCCAGCAGCTCGATAGCTGCTTTGTTAAAGGACAGGATCTCCAGGTTTTTGTCTAACAGCAGGAATCCTTCTCCCATATTATTGGTGATTTCCTTAAATTCCTTCTGTTCCCGCTCCATTTCTTCCAGCTGTCGCTGGATCCTGTGATTCTGCTGCCGGATCTTCGTAACTAGCGGCGCAAGTTCATGGTACGGTTCCTCCTCTTCACTGTCATCAAGATCCAGATCGTTGATCGGTTCAACGATCCTCTTCGCGATCACACGAGACAAGATCGTTGCCAGGATCACGATAGCGACAAGTATCGCGATGAACGGAGCTACTACCCCTTTTAACAAAAGCACCGCCATACTTTGCTGCTGAGCAATCCTCAGCACTTTGCCATCCGGCAGAGCCTTTGCATAATAAATCGTCTTGGTAGACAGCGTATCCGAATAGCGGGTCACTGTCGAATCACCGTCAGCCCGCGCTTCCTTGATTTCCTGTCTGCCATTGTGATTCTCCATATCAGCCGGATCCGCCTGTGAATCGAACAGCACCTTGCCGTCGGCATCCACCAGAGTGACCCGGTTATCGATCGCATTCATATTCTGCAGGTACGTGTCGTCGTCTTCGATCTGCTGCGCCATGATATCGGCTTCCGTGCGAAGTTCCTTTTTAATGACATTTCCAAAATATCCATACAGGATCCCGGAGATGCTTATCAGACACAGCAGCAACACGATAACCGACACCGAAAGAATGCTGCTAAAGATTTTCCTAGTCATTGCCGCCTCCTATTTTATATCCTAAGCCGCGAACGGTTTCAATGCATTTTCCGGCATTCCCCAGCTTTGCACGCAGCGTACGGATGTGAACATCCACCGTCCGGCTTTCTCCATCGAATTCATAGCCCCAGACTTTGGTCAGGATCTCGTCCCGCGTCAGCACGATACCCTCATTCTCAAAGAGCAGACAGAGAAGTTCGAACTCCTTGAGCGTCAGCGTTATATCCCTTCCATCGACGCGGATGATATGCTTTGCAGGACAAAGATAAAGATCTCCTCTGCGGTATTCCGTATGCAGATCCCGACGGTCGGCACGACGCAGCAGCGCCTTGATCCTCGAAATCAGTTCCATGGTCCCGAAAGGCTTTGCCACGTAATCGTCCGCACCTGTATCCAGACCGACCACTTTATCGTACTCGGTGCCCTTTGCCGTCAGCATGATCACCGGCAGATCCTTAGTGTCGCTTTTGCTGCGAAGCTTCTTTAAAATGGAGATCCCGTCTTCTTCCGGAAGCATGATATCCAGAAGAAGCAGCTCCGGTTTTTCTGTTTTCATCGCCTCCCAGAACTCGCTGGGCGTTCCGAAACCGGTCGCCGAAAGTCCTGTGTTGTTCAGTGCGTAAATTACGAAATTTCTGATGTTGTTATCATCTTCCAGAAAGTAAATCATAAGCGTTCCTTTTCTATCAGCTCTTCATTTACATGCTGTCCCGTCAGAGAAAAGATGACCCACTCTGCCACGTTGACCGCATGGTCGCTGATGCGTTCCAGATATTTTGCGATCATGAGGATGTCGACGAAATATTCACCCGGCGTCTTGTCCTCTCTTACAGCACTGATTATATCATCCTTTACTTCCAGAAACAATTGGTCAACGATATCATCTTTCTTGATTACGGCACGGGCGATCTCAAGATCCTTTTTCACAAAGGAATCCACGCTCTCCGTTACCATGGAAATAGCGGTCTTCGTCATATCGCTGATATGATCGCCACAGATCTCTTCCTTAGGTTTTTTAATGGACTTGGTGATCTCGGCGATATCCTCTGCCTGGTCACCGATCCGCTCCATATCGGAGATCATTTTAAGTGCCGAAGAAATCTGACGCAGGTCGCGTGCTACCGGCTGCTGCTGCAAAAGAAGCTTCAGACAAAGGTTTTCGATTTCTCTTTCCCGGTCGTCGATATGTTTGTCGGTTTCGTAGGTCAGCTTCCGCATTTTTTCGGATCCCTCGTTGAGTGCACCGACCGCATAGTTGATTGCTTCCTCGCACAATGCTCCCATATCGATCAGCAGCATGTTGAGCTGCTCCAGTTGTTCATCAAATCGTGTACGCATATCAGCCAAACCTCCCTGTTATATAATCTTCCGTCCGCTTATCCTTCGGTACGGAGAAAAGTGTTTCCGTCTTGTCAAACTCTACCATCTCGCCCAGCAGGAAAAATGCTGTTTTATCGGATATTCTCGCTGCCTGCTGCATATTATGTGTAACGATGATGATGGTGTATCGATCCTTCAGATCCATGGCAAGCTCTTCTATCTTGGACGTAGAGATCGGGTCAAGCGCGGAAGTTGGTTCATCCATCAGGATGACTTCCGGTTCCACTGCCAGAGCTCGCGCGATGCAAAGTCTCTGCTGCTGGCCTCCCGACATGCCCAGGGCGCTCTTGTTGAGACGGTCTTTTACTTCATCCCATATAGCTACATCCCGCAGTGATTTCTCCACGATTTCATTCAGCTTTGCCTTGGAATGGATCCCATGAGTTCGCGGTCCGTATGCGATGTTATCATAGATGCTCATTGGGAACGGATTTGGTTTCTGAAACACCATGCCGACTCTTTTACGTAAAAGGTTCACGTCGATCTTACCATAAATATCCTGATCGTCCAGCTTTACCGTTCCAGTGATCTTACAGCCCTCCACCAGGTCGTTCATGCGGTTGAGCGTTTTAAGAAGTGTGGATTTACCGCAGCCGGACGGCCCGATAAATGCGGTGATTTCTTTTTCCTGTATTTTCATATTGATATTCTTTAAAGCTTTAAAATCACCGTAAAAAAGCTCCAGATTTTCTATTGTATATTTATCCATACTTAACTACCTCGTTGCCAGTTTTTTCGCAATAAAGCCGGAAAACGCATTGATAAGGATGACCAGTACCAGCAGTACAACTGCTGTTGCATATGCCTCATTCGTATAAAGTCCTTCCGACAAAAGTGCGTACATGTGAACCGAAAGGGTTCTTGCAGAATCGAACAGACTGCCCGGAACCTGTGCTACCGTTCCTGATGTGAAGATCAATGCAGCACTTTCTCCTACGATCCTGCCAATGGCAAGGATCACACCTGCCAGGATCCCCGGCACAGCACACGGCAGAATGATCTTGAAAACCGTCCGCAATTTGCCGGCGCCCAGTCCGAAACTTCCTTCCCGGTAGGAATCCGGCACAGAAATCAGTGCCTCTTCTGTTGTTCGGATGATCAGCGGCAGGATCATGATCGCCAGCGTCACCGATCCGGCCAGCATGGAATAACTCCAGCCAAGGGTGATAACGAACAGAATATATCCGAACAAGCCGTACACGATGGACGGGATCCCCTGCAAAGTTTCCGTCGTCGTCCGGATAACTTTGACCAGTTTGCTGCCCCTCTTGGCGTATTCCACCAGATAGATGGCCGAAAATATCCCTACCGGAACCGCCATCAGAAGAGACAGTGCTGTAATATACACCGTACTGATGATCGCCGGCATCATGGACATGTTGCTTGTGTTGTATTCCCAGGCAAACAGCTCCGGCTTAAGATGTACCACGCCGTTTACCAGTATATATATGATCAGCGAGAATAAAACTCCCACTGTGATGGCTGCTGCCAGAATCACGCATATGAGTACTGCCAGAGATCCCGGTTTGTTTTTATATGTGAGCCAGAACTGCTCCCAGGAGCCTTTTCCTATTTTTTTCATCGGTCAGCCCTCCTTTTTAATGCCATAAAGGAAAGGTTTATGATCAGGATGAACACGAAAAGCACTACGGCTGTCGAAATCAGCGCTTCTCGATGCAGCCCGGACGCGTAGCCCATTTCCAGAACGATATTAGCTGTCAGAGTCCGCACACCATTCGTCAGACCATCCGGCATGATCGCCTGGTTTCCGCAGACCATAACGACTGCCATGGTTTCACCGATCGCTCTTCCGATTCCCAGGATGATCCCGGCCATGATGCCCATTTTAGCAGCCGGAAGCACAGCACGGAAGATGCTTCTCTCTCTCGTAGCCCCCAGTGCCAGGGAACCTTCATAATAGTATTCCGGAACAGCACGAATGTTTGATTCTGATACACTTATGATCGTTGGCAGGATCATGATCCCCAAAAGGACCGATGAGGTCAGAAGACATTTCCCACTGCCTCCAAGAGATCCCTGCACCAGCGGTACGATGACCATCAGGCCAAAGAACCCGTATACGATGGATGGGATCCCTGCCAGAAGATCCACAGCAGGTTTCAGCACTCTGTAAAGCCCCTTCGGGCAGTAGCGCGCCATGAATACCGCACAAAGCAGTCCGATCGGAACCCCGATGAGGATAGCGCCTGCCGTGACATACACACTGCCGATGATCATCGGGAACACCCCGTACAGATCCTGATTCGGCTTCCACGAATCGCCAAGAAGGAAATCGGATACTCCGATTTCCTTTATAGCCGGTACGCCACTTGCGAACAAGAACACACAGATGAGGATTACTGCTATGATGGAGACACATGCTGCTGTCAAGAATACGATCTTCATAATGTTTTCACTGTATTTTCGCATTTTCTTGTACCTGTTTCTTTACTTATTTTACGTCAGCCCAGTTGGTGATTTCTCCTGTGAAGATCTTCATGATCTGATCCATGGACAGGTCTTCTGCACCGTTGTCTTTGTTCACGATCACTGCGATTCCGTCCAGTGCGATTTCTTCACTCTTAAGACCCTGGCTTGTTTCTTCATCCTTCAGTTCTCTGGATGCCATGCCGATGTCACATACACCTTCTGTTGTGCTCTGGATACCTGCGCCGGATCCTGTCTGCTGGATTTCGATCGTAACACCACTGTTGAGTTCCTTGTACTTGTCAGCTAATACTTCCATTACCGGAGATACGGAAGTGGAACCTGCGAGTGTGATGCTTCCCTTAAGACCGCTTGCCTTGTAAGCTTCTGCATTGTCATTAACGGAGATGTAACCTTCGTCTTCGATGATCTTCTGTCCATCCTTACTCATGATGAACTTGATGAAGTCAGCCGGAAGTTCTTTCACTTCGCCTTTTGTTACGATGTTGAACGGTCTCTGGATTTTGTAGTCGCCGCTCTTGATGTTATCAACAGTCGCCTCTACGCCATCAACCTTAACTGCCTTTACAGTGTCGTCCAGGGAACCCAGGGAGATGTATCCGATCGCTGCATCGTTTCCTGCAACTGACTGAGTTACTACGGAAGTGCTGTTGGAGATCTCTGCTGTATCAACTGTCTTGTCCACATCATCCTGCAGAACTCCAGTCAGCTCTGTAAACGCATCTCTTGTTCCGGAGCCTTCCTCTCTGGAAATAACTGTAATATCCTTGTCGGATACTTTTCCGCTGCCGCCTCCGCAGCTTGCCAGCCCGAACACCATCAGTGCCGCAAGGCTAACTGTAAGAACTTTTGCTAATTTGCTCTTTTTCATTTCTCTCTCTCCTATTCTTTCTTTTGATTTTTTATAGGTTTCTCTTTTGTACAGCCTGTATTATAGAGATGGTATGTTAAATACAAAACCGCAGAGATGTAAAATGTATGTAAAAGAATATGAGGATAGGGAATGTCTTAATGACGGATTTTACAAATAAAAAGACGCCATCACAGAAAAAACTGTTTTGACGTCTTTTTATAAAAACCACTAGGCTTACTTCTTTTAGACCTTATATGTAAGACCCCTCTTGCCATTTCAGGTCCATGCCTGATAGAATTCTTACCGCCTCATTTGAAACAGTAAAACCATCGAGTACAATATACCATAAATGGGCATGCTCCGCAATCTCTTTTTCAGGAGTTTCATCGAGCGCTCCATCGATCCGATCTAATGGTGCTCCGGTTCGTACGGGAATGTCGGCATCGGCTGCAGCTTAAAGAGATTGGCTTTATGCATCCGGTCGATCTTCTGGCGAGTTTCTTCATCCTCGCAGATCCCTTCTCTAATATAGCGATCCAGCACCGCATAAGTGAATCCCAGGTTGTCTTCATCGCTCAGACCGCAAAGCCCGTCGATAGGTACTTTATCCACGAACATGCTCGGAAGGCCCAGAGCCCTTCCTACTGCCTTGACTTCCTGCACCGTCAGCTTGGACAGAGGGCTGAAATCCCCTGCTCCGTCACCGAACTTGGTCGCATACCCTACCCAGTCCTCCGACAGATTGCAGGTGTTTGCCACCCTGCCGTTGACCGTCTGAGATACAGCGTACAAAGCAGCCATCCGAAGACGCGGCGGCAGATTGACTCTCGCCTGTCCTTCGAAACTGTCAAAATGCTTTGCAAGTTCTCCTACTATGCCTTCATATGCATCCTTTATATTGACCACGATGCTTTTGATCCCAAGATGCTCCGCAAGCTTGTGGGACACATCGATATCGAACTGCTCCCCGTTTGGCATCATCACACCGAATACATTTTCTTTGCCCAGAGCCTCTACGCACAGCGCTGCGACCACCGAACTATCCTTGCCGCCGGAAAGCCCGACTACCGCTTTGCAGCCCTTGCCATTCTCCTCGAACCAGTCACGGATCCACTGTACGATCTCATCTCTTATTTTTTCTGCATCAAAACTCATTTCATCACCTCACGTTTTTCTATGCTATTATATTTATTCTTCCGATTCTCCTGCATGACCATGCAAAATCTCTACCTGACACAGATCCATAGCCTTCAGAGCCGTTGTATGTGTTTCCGGCATCACGCCCGCGCAGCACTCAGCGTCCACCATGACCTGAAGCTCCGGGAACCGGTTCTTCACCAGCATCGCGTTTGAGATCACACAGATGTCCGTGCAAAGCCCTACCAGCTCCACAGATTCCAGAGCATCCTCCTGATCCAGCTCTTCCAGGCGCTCGATCAGATCATAGGATCCAAATGTCGGTTTGTCGATGATCTCACTGTCCGCCGTATCCAGTTTCGATGATATTTTCCATCCATGGCTTCCGCGAATGCAGTGCTCCACCGGAAGTTTTCGTCCTTCCTGTGTCAGCAGATAATCCTCTCCGTGGGTATCTCTCGTAAAGATCACCGTCTTTTTTTCTGCACGATACGCCTCGATTTTTTTCTTTACATGCGGAACGATCGCCACCGCCTCCCGCGTTCCCAAAACGCCGTCGATAAAGTCATTCTGCATGTCCACAACGATCAAAACCTTCATGGCAGCTCCTCCTTTTATTTTCCATCCAAAGCACGCAGCGCAGCTTTGATAATGTTCTTCGCATTTATTAAAAACGCTTCGATAGGCTGCTCCTGCTCCATGATGGGATCCCAGTATCTGTCTCGATACCGCTCCAGCATCTGATCCGCATCAAGTCCTTCTTTCTTCATTTCTCGCACCATCTGTATCCTGTCTTCGCAGCCCTGCTGAAACTGCATCCAGTACTCCTCATTGAAATCCTGCGGGATCAGTCCGAAATGAGGCAGGCAGATGTATTTCGCACCGTATCCCCTGCATTTTTCCAGAGACGTCATGGCATCTGCAAAGCTTTTTAAAATAGGTGTATTGATAGCAAGCCCGGCTTCTACTATGCCCGTACTTTCGCTGGTGAACAGTATCCCGTCCGGCTCCAGCGCATAAGCCATGGAGCAGTCGGTGTGTCCCTTCGCCTCGATCGCCTGGATCGTTTCATTTCCCAGGCTGACCATATCACCGTCTTTCAGTGCTATATCCACCGCCAGATCATCTACCGGGATTTCTTCCTTACTATCCGGCCTGTAAAGATCCCGCGCCGCAGTCCCCAGCTTCTTCATCAGCACCTTTGCATTAGGCCGCTGCAAAATCTCCTGGCAGTGTGTGCTGCCGTATACGATCACCTCCGGGAAAGCCCTCCGGATATATGGAAGCGCTCCCATATGATCGTAATGAGAATGAGTCAGAAACGCAAAATCCAGCGTGTTCCGTCCTTCCTCCGCCAGCTTGTCCTTGATATTTTTTACTACATCACCGCCGCAGTAAGCCATGCCGCAATCAATGATCGCAGTCTTCTCGCTTCCTATGATGAGGATCGCTTCGCCGCCGCGTCCCGCCGTCACACGGTACTGTTTTCCCGGGAACGCGAATCGGTCGAAACCATCCCCAAACACATTAAATATTTCGATATCGTCCTTCACATTTTCCTCCTGAGTTTTCATATCTGTGCGGGCATTCTCATGGCCCGGATCCTGCGAGGGCTGTACCTCGCATATATCGGCTGCCTTCGCCTCTATTTAAAATTCTTCCGGTCGCCCCGATCCACCACGATCTGAAAGCCTGCCGATGCCACACGGTTTTCCAGGCATCCGCGACATTCCGCCGCTTCCTCACCTGTGCAGATCTTATTATCATAAAGGCTGTACTTTTCACGCACGCCAACCGGCGACAGATTCGGCATCACCACGTTGGCTCCGGCTAAAAGACCCAGTTCACGCCCGCTTGGATGGATCGTACCCAGCGCTGTCGTCGCAGGCAAAAGCACCTCCGGAAACAGATGTCTTAAAATCGCCACCATCCGCAGACAAAGAGTCAGTTCTCCGCTGCTAAACTCCCGAAACGGCGTATCCTGATGGGTAATAAAAGGACCGATCCCGATCATATCCGGCTGCAGCTCCTGTAAGAAGCGCAGATCGCAGATGAGATCTTCCGTCTTCTGATATGGCGATCCTACCATAAATCCCGACCCGACCTGATATCCGATTTCCTTCAGATCCCGCAGACATTGCATCCGTTTTTCCTGCAAAAGCTCCGCCGGATGCAGCTTTCTATAGTGTTCCGCTCCCGCCGTCTCGTGGCGGAGCAGGTATCGGTCAGCGCCTGCATCAAAATACTTTTGATAACTTTCCCGGGACTTTTCACCCAGTGAAAGCGTCACAGCGCAGTCCGGAAATCGTTTCTTTATTTTTCCTACAATGTCACAGATCCGCTCGTCCGTAAAATACGGATCCTCACCGCCCTGCAGCACAAAGGTCCGAAAGCCCAAGTCGTAACCGGTCACGCAGCATTCCAGGATCTCCTCTTCAGAAAGCCGGTACCGCTGCGCCTTCTCGTTGCTCCTGCGGATCCCGCAGTAATAGCAGTCGTTTTTACAGTAGCTGCTGATCTCGATCAGCCCCCGGATATACACATCTCTGCCGTAAGCTTTTTCTCTTATATCCACTGCCGAAGCAAACAGCTCCTTGTCGTAACCATCCGTTTCGATCAATTCCTTCAGCTGCTCATCGGTCAAGTTTCTTTTCTCTCGTAACTGTTCGATCAATTTGCTCATATTGTATTCCATTACCCCATTTCTGCTGTGAATCTGCAGATTGCAGATATAGCTATTTTATCACGGAACTTGCGAGAAAGGAAGAGATTGCGCAGGGATTCTCGCTGAGAAGATGCAGAAGTATTCTTCATGAGACTTCAGTGAGGATGAGGAAATGCCGCAGACTCAATGGACGTTGAGATAGAATATCCTATTTCTAACCTGAAAAGCTTGTCAGGATATTATATGTTGATCCAAACAAACTCCTAACAGAAAAAATACCCTGATTGCAAGTGTTACACCTCGCTCAGGATAGTAATCGTATCATGATCACTGTTTTTACAGCCATGACCCCTGTATATCTCGCATATATCTCGTAAAAAACCGTTGCGAATAACCTGTGACTCCATCTGAATGAAAATCGTGGTATTTTTACTGTTCCAGATCCTGCTTCCCCGGCGAAAACTATCCCCAAGCATAACTCTCAAAAGCATTTACGTTATTTTTAATGTCCGGCAATGTAATGAACCAGTCACTGCTCTGTCTTGGAAGAACAAAAGCCTGATATCTCTTGGAGCGATTTCGCAGAATGCGTCTGCAGGAGCCGCTGAGGACCAAGTAAGGGGAATATCAGGCTTTTATACTATATAGAGCATCAACTCAATTCAGTAAGATGAAAAGCTGAAATTTATTAGGAGCATTTTCATCCCAAACCATCATATCAGGCATTTTTGAGATGAACACCTTCTCAGGGCAGCTTGATTAGGGGGGGTTCATCTTTATTCCATGAATTATAGACAATTGAGACCCATGTTATCCTCCTCCTTAGTTTGATTGCAGTTGGCAGACCGCAATTCTATCCTAACGGTTGGAGGATTTCTGGTCAAACGCATAGCGTTCACGGAACCCCGCGTCTAACGCGGGTTTTTCTCTCTACAAAAAGACCCGATAGTTTTTCTATCGAGTCTTCAAGCTATGCCGTCTAATAAATCTTAAATTGTCTTTATAAAACCGATAAGCGGATATCCCGTTCTAAAATCACAATAACCTGATCCACCACGCCATTGACTCCAATTCCCATAACGGCAAGTGCGTTTTTCCCCAACTCATTGGAAATAACGCTTTTTACTCGCCATCCTTTCGCCGCGTACTCATTCAGCAGCATTTCCAATTCATCCACATCACAGGCTCCTGTTGCTTTATCAATAAGGCTTATTACTTTATATTCATATAAAGATTCCCCACCCTCAGCAGCTACACTTTCAACCTTGGAAGCTATATTTTTTCGCATAAATGTCTTGCGACTCTCAGCATCCATCTGCTCTAACTTCTTTTGTTTTCTTTCTTCTTCTAATCTAGGTAATTCATTATATTTCTTCAAAAATCTGCAGATGCTCCTTGCTTCCGACTCCGTAAATCCAGTTTGTTTTCTTAAAGTTTTATTAGCTATCTCCCATTTCCCATGCTTTAAGATATCTGCAATTTTTTCCAGGTCGTATATTTTCCCTTTGAATTTAAATGCCTTAATATCAAGATTATCTAAATTATGTAACTTTTCTCCACAGTCTGCGCAAAAATCATCTTGCGTATCTTTCCAGTCATTACACTTCCAACAAAATTTCATAAGAGTGCTCCTTTATAATTAATCAATATATTTAGCTGTAATTCTTGGGATTGTTACAGATGCACCCATAACGGTTGTATAGGAATACACTCCATAATAGGTCCCATAAATAGTAACTTTATCTCCTTCTAATATTCTTGATCCTGAATCTCCCATATAGGTTACATAGACTACATCATCATAATTCCCTTTCGTTGCAACTCTATAAACACCACTCTGCTCTTGTAATACCTTACCACTGACTTTAATATAAGCGCCTTCATAATCAGCCGGATTTCGTGATAAACTATCGTATGAATATGTTTTACATTTAGCTTTGTACCCATTTTCAGAAACCGTAGAGCATTCAATATTTAAAGTACAAGTCACGCCCTTATATTCAATGGTGAACGAACTTGTTTTATCAGCTTGTAATGTTCCTGGGTTCTGAATTTTCCACTTGCTATTTGATAATATTTCTGAGCCACCTATATCATATTTTGCTGTGACGGTAATCCCTTGATTATCATTGTTTATTTCTGTTCCTTCTGTCGTTTTTCCACCGTAACTAGCTATCAGTTCTTTTAGTACTTTGGGGTTTTTATACTTTTCGAATTCAGCTGAACTAATAATATCATTAAAGACATCCGTACCATTTTTCAATGAGAGAGATGAAAGGAATTTAAACGAAAATATAGAATCATCACAAGAAACTAATCCTATGTATAATTCCTCATCATTATCAGGATCAGGCTGGTATAATGTAGATACAGTCCAATTATTACTCATGGAAAATTGATCTTTATCTTTTTTCTGTCCATTGTCTTCAACATAATTGTTGAAGATTTCATCGTAAGAAAGATCGCAGTTCTCACCTTCATAAGATACTTCCATGTATAATAACGTCTCTCCATCACTGTCTTTCTTTACATAAACATCTGTATTCTTTTCTGGATCTTTTTTCCATACGAGTTCCGAATCTTTTTTCCAACTTTTCGGAGTATAATATGTTAATCCATGTAACTCATGCTTTGATTTTTGATTGAAATCATCTTTTACAGATGGAGCAAAAATATAAGCTACGATTACTAATGCAATCAACAACGCTACAAGTACACCTAAAATAATTAAAATGCGTTTTGTCCATTTATTCTTAAAGAACTTTTTCAAAGAGAGAACACACTTTTTATATATTTCCACAAACTTTTCTTTTCCATTTTTAACGGTCTCTTTATTAAATTTCTGACTAATTCCGTTATTAACAGAATTTTCTTCTGGAGACATTACTTTTATGACTTCTTGTTCTTCTTGATTCGTGTTCTCTGATTCACTTTCATCAATACGTTCTTCCTGCAAAGATGTCTCTTTTCCTTCTACCATCTCCATCGCACTGCCGCATTTCGAACAAAAATTTGTATCTGCAACATTCCCACATTTTGGACAAACTTTCATCATTCTTCTCCTCTCATGTTATAAATACATATCTTATGATTACATTATATAATCTATTAGTCTATATCTCAACTGAATTTTTCTTATATTATCTGATTAATCCATTAGATATTGAGGAAAATAGATATTATGATGAAATTAAATGTACTCACCCTTCTTGAAAATCAGGGGAAAACAAAATACTGGCTCTGGAAACAACTAGGAATGTCTTATCAGAACTTCAATAAGATGATCAACAACGAAACGAAAAGCATTCGCTATGAGACGATTGACGCATTATGTCATATTTTAGATTGTACACCAAATGATCTTTTTATTGAGATAGATGAGGCTTAGATTTTATGAATTTCCAGATAGAATTAAAATCAAGTCATTTGGGGACTAACTACAATAAAATCGAACAGAATTAATTTGTGAATTCCCAAATCAAAAAATAATCATGCTAAATGGGGAATGATATCAGAAAAATCATCTCTAAACCTTGAAATTTCTTTTCCTATTCCCCAAATGATATAATTTTTCAGTGATTTGGGAACCTTATCGACTTTATCTCACCAGATACTCCCCATATTCCTTTCAAAAATAGCAAACTGGAAATTCACAACTGCCCAGCACCGGTATTCTGCCGAAAAATTCCCCATTTTCTATCAAAAAAAACTTCATCTTGGAATTCACAAAAAAACAGCCCATCAGCAGAGCATTTTCACTCTGCCGAAAGACTGTTCTTTTATTTCGTGTTTTATTCTGTCACAGCTTGCACCGTCAAAGCATTAGTTTACAGAAAACTACATTCCGTCGCCTTGCTGACGATCTGCACCGTGATCAGTCCGATCTCCGCTTACGCTGTCGGATTTGCAGGCTTAGGAAGTCTTTCTACGATGACGTTCATCAGACTGTCAGTACACTTGATCGGATCTGCGAACTTGGCATCGCCGATCACAGCCAGTCTTGCATCATCTGCCGGTTTCAGCACACCGCCCAGAACTTCGTCTACGACTGCATACTTGTAAGCCGGAACTTCATCGTTCATGGCAACAGAGATATCTTCTGTGTTTTCCCACTCGTAATCCACTTCGAATACGTGTGCGATCTCGGCAGCGATTTCCCAGTTTGCCAATTCCACATCTTCTTCGATAGCAGCCTGTACCAGCTGGAGTCTTCTCTCCGTGTTGGTGTAGGTACCATCTGTTGATGCGAATCCGGTTCCCGGGATCACAACGTCCGCCTTAGCAGCCAGAGCTGTCATGTGCGTGTCGCTTACTGCCAGGAATTCCAGGGCATCTGTATCGATATCAGCCTCTTCACCGAAGACTACCAGGGCTTTTACCCCTTCCAGTTCTTCTGCACCGGCTGTGATTCCCAGATCAACAAGACCCTGAGAGTTGTTCTTCGCCTTGACCTGCAGGATACCGTCTCTCGGTGTACCGATGTGTCCACTTACCAGAGCGATATCAGCCAGCAGAGAAGCTGCTTCTGTTGTGATCAGATTCTGATTGAATACGATCATAGCCTTCTTCGCTTCCAGATACATGTCAGCGACAGCCTTTGCATCATCACTTACCGTAACATCCTTAACGCTTGCTGCGAACTCTTCATAGCCGTCAACGCCTGCACCCCTGCCGCTGTCAACAACTGCCTTTGCGACCTCTTTCAGGAAGCTCAGATCGTTTTTCGTGTAGACAGCCTTGTTCAGGAAATCAATGTGCTGCACGTAATCTTCCGGATTTACTAAAACGACTTTAGCGCCTGCTTCCGCAGCCTGCTTCATCTTCAGCTCGATCACCGGATTGTCCGTTGTATTGAATCCAACAGCCAGGATCATATTCGTGGAAAGCAGTTCATCGATAGTGTTCGGAGAAGCATCGAATCCCAGAACATCAGCGATACCGCTTGCTCTGTTGTTCATGGAGAAGATCTTCGCACCCATAGTTTCAGCCATCTTCTTGATAGCAAATGCTTCTTCATTGGTATATCTGTCGGAAAGAGCAACGCCGATCGCATCCTTTCCGTATTTCGCGCCGATGGACTGACATCTCTTAGCAATCAGTACCAGAGCTTCGTGATAGTCAGCTTCGCGGAAGTCGCTGCCGGACTTGATCAGAGGTTCTTCCAGCTTGTTTTCCAGCATGGAGCAGTCAAACCCCCATTTACCTTTTCCGCAGGCCAGACCTGCATTAACAGTTCCCTGCTTGTCCGGGTTCGCCTTGATCAGCATGTCGCCGTAAGATTCCAGCTTCAGACTGCAGCCTACGGAACAGTACGAACATGTCGTGTCAGTTTCCACTGTATCTACCGGAGTTTCCTTGATCATCGTAGTACGTTCCTGCAAAGCGCCCGTCGGACATACGCTGACACACTGTCCGCAGGATACGCATCCGGATTCGATCAGCGGTTTTTCCATGTTCGGTTTAACCACTGTGTCGAAGCCTCTGTGCACCAGACCAAGCGCACCTACGCCCATGATCTCATCGCAGACTCTTACACACAGTCCGCACAGGATACACTTGTTCGGATCTCTTACAATGAACGGATGATCATCTTCGAATTCGATAGTGTTCTTATCTCCTGCAAAGCGTTCCGGCTTCACATCGTACTGATGAGCCAGGTCGATCAGCTTACATTCGAAGTAATCGTGGCATCCGCATTCCAGACATCTGGAAGCCTCAGCTTCTGCCTGCTCTGCCGTGTAGCCGTCAGGAATAACTTCGCTGAAGTTGTTCTTTCTTTCTTCTGCGGAAAGCTGCGGCATCTCAGGTCTGCATTCTCTTTCTCTGTCTTCAAAAGTCTTTTCGTTGATGTCGTCTCTTTCTACGAAGTAAGGTTTTTCGTAGCGGATGATCTCGCCGTCCAGGTATGCATCGATAGATTCCGATACTTTCTTTGCATCAGCAATCGCTTCTACCGCAATAGAGATCTTGTCGTTACCGCAGTCTCCGCCGGCGAATACGCCAGGCATGCTGGTCATGAACGTCTCTTTATCGTATGCGATCGCGTTCTTTCTCGTCTTGTCACAATCGAAGATAGAAGCGTCAACAGCCTGTCCGATTGCCAGGATCATCGTATCGATAGCGATGGTTTCCGTCTTGCCTTCTACCGGGATCGGTCTTCTTCTTCCGGAAGCATCCGGTTCACCCAGTTCCATAACCTGCAGAACGACTTCCTTGGCATGGCCGTTTTCATCCTTGATGACTTCGATCGGGTTGGTCAGGTTCTTGAAGATCACGCCTTCTTCTTCCGCCTCTTCGATTTCCACCATGTCAGCCGGCATTTCATCCTTGGTTCTTCTGTAAATGTTGTAAACTTCCTTGGCTCCCAGTCTTACAGCTGTTCTGCAAGCGTCCATGGCTGTGTTACCACCGCCGACGATCGCAACCTTTTCGCCAAGTTCGATTTCTTCGTTTCTTACTACCTTGCGCAGGAAGTCGATACCGCCGATCACACCGTCAGCATCTTCGCCCTTGCATCCAACGCCTGTGGAGATCCATGCGCCGATTCCCAGCAAAACAGCATCGAAGTCTTCACGAACTGTTTCAAACGGGATATCTACACCGATCTTAGTGTCTGTGATGATCTCCACGCCCATCTTTTCGATGGTCAGGATCTCTTCATCCAGAATTTCCTTCGGCAGTCTGTATTCCGGGATACCGTAACGGAGCATTCCTCCAGCCTTCGGCATGGATTCGAATATAGTCACATCGTGACCCTTCTGACGCAGGAAATATGCAGCAGAAAGTCCCATAGGACCACCACCGATAACTGCGACTCTCTTGCCAGTTGCCGGTTCACATTCCGGAATGAAAGCTTCCTCACCCATCAGATCGTTGTCAGCAACGAATCTCTTCAGCCACTGAATGGAGATCGGTTCGTCAATCAGTCCTCTTCTGCACTTTTCTTCGCATGGATGCGGACAAACTCTTCCCAGTGCTGCCGGAAGAGGGATCTTGTCCTTTACCAGTTCCAGAGCTGCTTCATATTCCCCGTTTGCGATCAGACCAACGTATCCCTGACAGTCAGTCTGTGCCGGACATGCCAGTACGCATGGAGGTCTGCAGTCTCCCGTGTGATTGGAAAGCAGCAGTTCCAGGTTCGTCTTTCTGGATTCGATAACTCTCTCAGTATTTGTACGGATCACCATGCCCGGAGCGATTACCGTCGCACATGCCTTGCACAGTTTCGGATTGCCTTCCACCTCGCACATGCAGATGCCGCAGGATCCGTAGATCTTCGTTCTTTCATCGTAGCAGAGAGTCGGAATGAAGATGTCATTTTCTCTGGCAACTTCTAAAATAGTCTGGCCCGGAAGTCCTTTGACTTCTTTGCCGTTGATATTCAGTTTAAATTTTTCCATTATTGTTCCTCCTCCCTATTTCTTTTCGATCGCGCCGAACTTGCATGTGTCTAAGCACTTGCCGCACTTGATACACAGATCCTGGTCGATAACGTGTTTTTCCTTGACTTTGCCGGAAATCGCACCAACCGGGCAGTGTCTTGCGCATAACGTACATCCCTTGCAGGCATCGTTGATGCTGAAAGAGATGAGTGCTTTGCAGGATGCAGCCGTACACTTCTTGTTGTAAATATGATCTTCATATTCATTGCGGAAGTATTTCAGCGTCGTAAGAACAGGGTTTGGAGCTGTCTGTCCGAGACCGCACATGGAGCCGTCCTTGATCTTGCCGGCCAGTTCTTCCAGGAGTTCGATGTCGCCATCTTTTCCCTCGCCTTCTGTGATTCTTTCCAGGATCTCCAGCATTCTCTTGGTCCCGATACGACAGTAGTTGCACTTACCGCAGGATTCGTCTCTCGTAAAGTTCAAGAAGTATCTTGCCATATCTACCATGCAAGTATCTTCATCCATTACGATCATACCGCCAGATCCTACGATAGCACCTGTCTTGTTGATATCTTCGTACGTTACAGGCGTGTCGATAAGCTCAGCCGGGATACATCCGCCGGAAGGTCCGCCCATCTGAACAGCCTTGAATTCTCTGTCATTTTTGATGCCGCCGCCGATACCGAAAATAACATCGCGCAGCGTCAGACCCATCGGAACTTCCACCAGGCCGCCTTTTTTGATCTTGCCGGCCAGTGCAAATACCTTTGTGCCCTTACTCTTTTCTGTGCCCATGGAACCGAAAGCAGCCCCACCGTTATATATGATCCAAGGAACATTCGCAAGTGTTTCTACGTTGTTGATATCCGTAGGTTTCTGCCAGTAACCCTTTGCAGCAGGGAAAGGAGGCTTAAGACGCGGCATACCTCTTTCACCTTCCAAAGATGCGATCAGAGCTGTTTCTTCACCGCATACGAATGCACCGGCACCAGCCTTGATCCGCAGATCGAAATCGAATCCGCTGTCGAAGATGTTCTTGCCCAGGAAACCCTTTTCTCTGGCCTGAGCCATAGCGATCTCCAGTCTCTTGATCGCAAGAGGATACTCCGCACGGCAGTAGATCACGCCCTGAGTCGCTCCCATAGCGTATCCTCCGATGATCATACCTTCAATGAGGGAATGCGGATCGCCTTCCAGAACGGATCTGTCCATGAATGCACCCGGGTCACCTTCGTCAGCATTACATACCAGGTACTTTTCATTGCCCGGACTCTGCTTGGCAGCATTCCACTTGAACCACGTCGGGAATCCGGCACCGCCTCTTCCTCTCAGTCCGGAGACCTTGATCTCTTCGATCACTTCCTCCGGCTTCATGGAAGTCAGCACCTTCTCGATAGCCTTGTATCCGTCTACAGCGATATAATCCTCGATATTTTCCGGATTGATCACACCGCAGTTTCTCAAAACGACTCTCTGCTGTTTGCCGACAAATTCCTTGTCCTCTTCTGTAATGGCCTGATCTTCTGCCACCTGATGCTGCATCAGATGCTCCTCTACGATCTTTTCGACCTTATCCGGCTGTACCTTGACGTATCTCGTCATTTTGCCGTCGTCATCATATACGTCCACGATCGGTTCCAGATAACAAGTACCTACGCATCCGGTCACTCCGAGCGTTACATTGCTGATATTCTTTTCTGCGATCTGTTTTTCAAATTCCGCAGCCGTTTTCTTGGCACCTGTGGCAATACCGCAGCTGCCCTGTCCGATTACTACTCTCACACCTTCACCTCCTAAGCTCTTTCTCTGATTTCACCGAGGATCTGCTTTACGGAATCCTTCGTCAGATTGCCGTAAGTCTCATCGCCCTCAACGCTCTTGATCATCATAACAGGAGCCAGCGAGCAGCATCCCAGACAGGCAACGTTGTTCAAGGTAAAAATACCGTCTTCCGTTGTTTCTCCGTCCTTGATGTCCAGGTACTCACAAATGGCTTCTTCGATCATTTCGGAGCCGTTAACGTGGCATGCAGTACCCTGGCAGAGCATGATCAGATACTTGCCGACAGGCTTCAGTCTGAACTGTGCATAGAAAGTGGCAACACCATAGATCTTAGCAGGTTTAATGCCGGTTTCTTCCGAGATGTAGTTGATAGCATCTAAAGAAAGGTAGCCATAAATATCCTGAGCCTTCTGCAGGATCGTGATCAGACTCCCCGGCACTTTTGCATATTGCTCCAGTACAGGCGCGAGATCTTTGAACTCGGCTGCTCTGTTCTGCGCGCAATTGCAGTTACAACCTTTTTCACTCATGTTAGTTCCTCCTAAAAATAATTTTACATTTATATCATGCGAACAGAATAATTGTAACAAATGTTCTGAAAAAAAGCAACTACACAAATCGGTTTTTTTGTTTTTTTCAAAACTAGTTACATCGTTTAAATTTCAATGGTTTTTCCAGTAGGTTTTCTCAGCATGTATTTCCCTTTTCATGCAAAGCCCCCCGCACTTCACATTACGATCTTGCGAAAAAAAAGAAAGGCACCCAAGGTGCCTCCACTCTCCAAAACTCTATGCCCGTGCTGATTCCCGCCTTTTCTGCAAAACCCATCCATCCGGGCTTTCCCATTTTGCAACAAGTTTGCGGTACATTTATGGATATTCTTTACAGCTTTGCTATGAAGTATTCCAGCGCCAGCTGCCCGTCAAAAAGTCCCGTCTTGATGTGCTCATCCACCTGATAAGCCTCCGACAAAATATTTTTCAGGTAACTCACCGAGCAGTTTCCACCCACAGCAGCCGCTTTCTTCACCCTGAACTGGTGCACTCCCAGCTTCTTCTGGATCTGCGTCAGATTCATACCATTCTCCTTCATCTCCTTGATAGAAAGGATCAGTTCCAACTGTCCGGTGATCATCCGCAGCAGACTGAATACCGTAGTCCCCGATTCCAAAAGATTATAAAGAAGTCGCAGCGCCTCGTCCTTACGATTCCTGCCAATAGCGTCCAGCATAGCGAACACATTGTTTTCCGGATTGACGGAAAGCACGGCGCCCACGTCATACGCCGTGATCTCCTCACCGCTGTATGCAATGACTTTCTTTAAATCATTGTCCAGATTGTAAAGGCTGTAATTGATCGCCTTGTTGCCGTAGCCGCTGTTTGAAATGATCGCCGAGACCACCGACGGCCGGTAGTTCTTGCCGCTGGCTCTCAGTCTCTTTTCGATAAAACCGTGAAGCTGCTTGTCCTTCAAAGGCTGAAAATCGTAAACCTTCCCGCACTTTTCCACTGCTTGCCGTATCACATTTTTCTTCGGTTTCTGTTCTTCCTGATCCGGCACGCACATAAGCAGCATACTGCCCTCCATCACCTGAGGAAAGTACTCCGCCAGCGCCTTGCAGTCTGATTCCGAGAATCCCCGCACAGCCTTTCCTGCCGCCGGAAGAAAATCGGGTAAGAAAACGACCTTTCGCTCCGACATCAGACTGACGGTTTCCAGCCCTTCCCTGATCCGTTCCAGGGTAAGGCTGTCCCCCTCCAGACGCACCAGATCCAGGGCACGACAGGCGTCCGATACATACCTGCGAATCAGCGTCTGCGCATACCACTCTATCAAATACTCCTCGCTGCCGCAAAGAAGCACGACACGCGGGACTTTCCCGCCCTTCAGATCCTTTTCGATTGTAATAAAAGCATGTTCTTTTTCTCTATAATCTATTGCCATGATCTTCGTCTCCTGCCGTTTATTATACCGTTAAGAGAGCATTGTGACAACCTCTAACCGCTTTTTACCGGCTGCCGTATCCCCTTGCCGGCAGGAAAAACCAACCGCGCCATGCAGATCGTTGCGCCAGATTCCGGCTTTCATTCGCTGATAATTCTCTATGATCTCACCGTTGGGATGACCGTAATTGTTTTTCCCCACCTGAAATACTGCTGCCTGGGGCTTTGCATAACGTGCAAAATCCTCCGACCAGCTGTACCGGCTTCCATGATGCGCCACTTTTAGCAGATCCGTTTTAAGACCGTTCCGATACTTTGCCGCCAGCTGGTCTTCACACGCAGCATCGATATCCCCTGTCGCCAGCAGACTCAGCCCGCCCGCATGGATCTTCAGGATCAGACTGATCTCGTTTTCATCCTCTTCTTCTGAATCCAGCCCCTTCTTTTCTCCGGCACTCGACCCGTTATCCGTACCGAATCCCTGCCTCCTCTTCTGCAAAACCATCCCGGCATCTCTTCCTGCTTCCGGCCATAAGACCTCCACTCGCTCTGACATATTTTTTGCAAAGCCCGCATCGTTCATCACACTCTTTGCAAAGCCCGCATCGTCCAGCGACACGGTCTGTCCGGCACGAAGAAACACCAGATCCTCCGCAGACATCCCGGTTTCCTGACAGATCTGCCCGGTCTTATCCCGGTTGCCCTCATAAAGAAACAGCTTCTTCACCATCCCTTCCCGGCACAGCTCCGCAACGCCCTTGTAATGATCCGTGTGTAAATGAGTGACAAATGCCCCATCCAGCCGTCGCACACCGTTTTTCAAAAGATAAGGTTTCAGCGTTTTCTTCCCCAGATCATAATCGATTTTACCGCCGCCGTCCACCAGATAATTTTTACCGTCCTTCGCCTTGATGTGCATGCAGTCTCCCTGTCCCACATCCACGAATACAATAGAAGCATTTTCAAATCCGGTGACGGTCACCTGCCCGAATATCGCCGCTGCTGCCAGGCATAAACAAATCAGTGCAGCTACGGCTTTCTTCCGTTTCCGCAGGATCAGAAGACGCCCTTCTTCCGACAAAAACAGGAGCAACAACAGGTAATATCCCGCCAGTAATGCGCGCGGCGGACTTGTCACTTCAAATGATGTGACACCTTTGATACAGGTCATACTGTTGCAGCTTGTCAGCAATCCACACAATCCGTCTATAGCCTGTCCCATGATTTCTATAACGGGCTTGAAAGCAACATTGAGAACAAGATCCACGCCTGATACCGCAGTCGGTTCCAGCAAGATCAGGCTCAGGGCAAATCCTCCGATCCCAAGCGGAACCAGAAACCCCGCCAGGAAAATGATCGGTACATTGATGAACACCGCAGCTAAAGACACATAGTTGAACACATAGGCTGTGTATGGCAAAAGTCCCAGCTGCACCACACCGCTGGACAAAAATATACCTTGATAGAACTTTCGAAAAAAAGGCGCCGCAGCAGAAAGTGTCAGAACTGCAAGAAACGACATCTGCAGACCTGTATGAAACAGCTGCATGGGATTTTTCAGCAGGATCATAAGAAGTACTACAAAGGAAGCCGAGCCAAGATCGTACCTCAGATGCCGCACCTTTGCATACAGATGCAGAACGATCATGACCGATGCACGCACGACAGAAGGCGAAAAGGACGCCAGGAAGCTGTATCCGATCAGCAGCATCGTCACCATCCAAAAGTACAGCCATCCTTTTTTTCCTCGCCAGAGTTTTCCCAAAACGCCGTACAGGATCCCGATATGCAGTCCGCTGACTGCCAGGATATGAGCTGTCCCGTTGCGCTGAAACTCTTCCAGTGTATCCTCTTCTATCTCCGTTTTTTCGCCGAACAATATACCGCGCATCAGCCCTGCTGCGGACTCTCCAGCGGTACCCTTCAGCTGGTGCAGATATTGCTCCTTTTGCTGAAACAGCCACCCTTGCAAAGAATGACTTTCTTCTTTTATATGGATAGTCTGCGCAGTCATGACCCGCTCTATCCCGATGGTTTTCAAATATAACTGATAATCAAAGCAGTTGGGATTACGCCGGCCTGGCGGCAGCTCCACTTTGCCTGTGATGCGAAGCTGCGTGCCCGGTGAAGCGGGAGTCAGCTCAGAAAAGTCTATCCCTCTATCCGGATACTGTTTGACCAGCAGACTGACCGGTCTCTCATACCAGCGGCGGGGAACTTCCTGTTCGCCGATCCGTTGTACCCAGACAGTCATCTGCAGATATTCATCCCCGCTGCCGGAAGTTCGGATGCTGCTGTTCAAGACCGTACCAGTGGCGGTAGTGGTCATAACTCCCCCGGTTTCTTCCAGCTCCGCAAATGGATCCCTTTGCAGTTCATATAACTGGACATTGACCAGACTCACAACATAAAACACCATCAGGATCGCTGTACCATGCTTTCGCAGCTTCTGCCTTTGCATCCGGATCGCATGAACGCCATTTGATCCAACAGGATCGCCAGCCTGCCTCCACTGCCACCATGCAAAAACCAGAAGTCCCAGCACGCCCAGAGCCGCAGCTTTTCCAAGAAAATACGAGATCAAAATTGCTCCACAAAACCCCAGCGTTCCCAGAAACAACGGTCTGCGGATCATGCTGCCGCTCTCCCATCAGGCACGGGATCTGAAAAGCTCCTGATCCCAAACCTCTCCAGAATTTCCTCTAGCTGTTTTACCTGCAGCAGATCCTCTTCCCACGTGCAAATCAAATTTGTATGCTGCATATACCCTTTTTTTCGATATGTCTTGATCTTCTCACAGGCGCGCTTAAAATATTCATCCTGGCTCATCAGCCCAAAATGCTCCCATAATATTAGCATATCATCCTCACATAAAATCATAAAATCCGGGTAATAGGCCTTTCCGTCGATCAAAAGTTTTGCCTCATAACGAAATGGTATCCCATGCTCCGACAGAAAATCAGCGATCATCCGCTCTGATTTAGACCGTACCAAAATCCCACTCTTCGTTTGATAAATCAGTTGTTCTGGATGAAAAGGATTTTTCTCATACGGTGCTTCCATCCAGGCGATCGCACGGCGAGAATAGCGATATCTTTTTTCAGGAAACGCTAAAGGAAGTCGCTTAAAGGTTTTATAGCTATTTTTCTGGATTCGCAGATTTTGTCGTTTCAACTGTTTCAGTGCATTAGCCAGCACCTTGCACTCCTGCTCCACGGAATCCAGACACTTTTGCAGAAACATTTTCCGCGCCAGCCATCCTGCGTGTTCTCGATGTCGGGTGATTCCTCGCTCTACACCATTGCGCTTTTCATAGAAATAAAACCTTCCGCTCTCCTGCTGGCGGATCACCAGCTTTCCCTCCGGAAGCTGTTTCAATTCCCGTCGATAAAATGTCCTCCGAGTCTTTTCCTTTTCATATAGCTGCATCAGCTGCCGCTCCAGATCCGACATAAAGTAATACGATACTCCCATAACATTTCCCCCTTTTCTGCTACAATCCCCACTGTGCGAGGCTTGTTTTTACTGTTTTGTTATTATTTTACATCTTTGCTCGTTGTTTGTCAATATTTTCCTTGCTATATCTTCCATTTTGCGCCGGTTTATGGCGGGTTATACCGGGGTGTCCTTTCATCATTAGTTAAACTACCCTGTTTACGTTAATCCGTCCCAAAAGAGATAATATTCCAAGTGCTTCTATCGGAAATCCTATCCAGAATCAAATCTGCGATAATACTGCATTGGAAAACTATCCTGCACCCATTTTATTTTCTTGTCTGCGTTATTTACATCCTTTCCTGACTCATATTCTTCTATAAAACTATCCGTAGACGTGCTTTTTACAGCGCTTTGCGGTATTATTTCCAGTCGTACAAAACTTTCCACACACCATCAACGAAGGCTCTTAGTGTCATCCACTATTTTCCATTGTGTTGTTTTTGTAAAGCGCCCCGTTTTTCTTTTAATTTTTCCCGGTCTATGGTATAATTACGATGATTATGTTCACAGGAGGAAAGTATTTTGGCAGACAACTACAAAAATAATAACTTCAATAATAACAAAGATGACATAGATGAATTTTTCGCCAAGTTCGACCAGCCTTCCGCGCCTCAGCAAGGACGGCCTTCGAATCCAGCCGGCAACAGAAACTCTTCATCACCAGCCCCTCGCAGATCGCAGCCGCAGCGTCCGCAGGGACAGAGACCTCAAGGTCAAAGGCCTCAAAATCAAAGACCACAAAGTCAGCGTCCGCAAGGACAGAGGACTACTGTACATAGAAATCAGGGAAACGGCACAGCATCCAGAAATCCTGGAACTGCAAGACCTGCTGCAAATCAGAACAGCTACAATGCACAGTCATCCCGTGCGTCTGCAACCAACATGAGAAGCGGCAATGCACGGCGCAGCGCTAATCCACGTCAAGGTGCATCGCACAATGGACGCGACAAGATCACTAACAACCCGCACGTAAGGAATGCACAGCATAAATTGGAAGCGATCGAAAAAAAAGCAGGTTTCGGGAAGCATGGAGGCGGCGGTCCGAGAAAACCGATGCCACCTCAGAGCACCTGGAAAAAGATCGTTAAACTGGGACTTACCGCAATACTGACACTCATTATGGGAGTTGGCGTTTACGTCGGTGTTATCCTGGTTACCACATCTACTTCCAATGTAAACACAGACGACATCTACAGCATGCTGTCGCAGCGCTCTACGATGTACGATTCAGAAGGAAACGAAATTGAAAACCTCTATTTCTCCGAAGGAAACCGAACCATTCTGGAATATGATGAGATTCCTGAAGACATGGTCAATGCCATCGTTTCCATCGAAGACAAGAAGTTCTGGAAACACAGCGGCTTCAACTATATCAGACTGGTGGGCGCAGTAAAAGACAGTATCTTTGGCGGCGGACAGATCAGCGGTACCAGTACGGTTACCCAGCAGTTAGCCAGAAACGTATATCTGTCCGACATCAAGAGTCAGCGCTCCATGAGCAGAAAAATCACAGAAGCTTATTACACCATCATCCTGGAAAAGAACCTTTCCAAGAAGCAGATCATGGAAGCTTACCTGAATACGATTTCCCTGGGATTCAATTCCTACGGGATCGAAGCTGCATCCCAGGCATATTTCTCCAAGGATGCCAAAGATCTTGACACGCTGGAATGCGCATCCCTGGCAGCGCTTCCGAAGTCCCCAACTTCGTATGCGCTGGTACAGGCGATTTACGACGGATCCAATCCATCGGGACTGCCGGTGATTTCCAGCACGGATTCCGTTACGTATCTGTACAATGGAGAGATCTCCAAGGACAGACGTGACGCCGTACTGAAAAACATGGCAGAAGAAGGTTATATTTCCGACAGTGCCAGAGACGACGCACTGAATGACGACCTGCAGAACCATATCAAAGTCGGCGTTTCTGACAGCGCAGATGAATCTTCCTACTTTACCGATTACGCCATCGATCAGCTGACCGATGACATCGTGTCGGAATACGGGATCAGCCGTGCTGATGCGCGAGATATGATCTACACCAATGGACTGAAGATCTACACCACGATGGACTCCGATATCCAGAATATCGTAGAAGACGAATTTGCCAAAGACAGCAACTACTCCGGCATTCGTTCCGTCCGAAAAGATAAGAACAACAACATCCTGACCAAAAACGGCACACTGATGCTGCGGCCGTACTCCTATTACATAAACGATAAGGGAGAATTCACTCTGTCAAGCGACGAGTACAAGAAAAACGCCGACGGCAGCCTTACGATTTATGCAAAGAAACGTCTGGACATCTACGACACCGAAGTCAACGGACAGGCGGATGTCAGCATCCAGTTCAAGGGAATGTACACGCAGGAAGGAAATGTATTCTACTTCATCGAAAGTGGTGCACTTTCCATCCCGCAGGGATATACGACAAGAGACAGCAGCGGCAATGCCGTGATTTCTGCAAAGTTCTTCAAGGACTATCCTGAGTTCTTTGTTGCAAACGGCGATAATCTGGTAGTTTCCAGCAACAACTACAGCATCAAGCAGAAGGTCCGTCAGCCACAGGCTGCTACCGTGGTGCTGGAAAACTCCACAGGTGAGATCAAAGCCATGATGGGTGGCCGTGGTGCCAAGGGCAAACAGCTTTACAACAGAGCGACCAGCGCACGTCAGCCTGGATCCTCCATCAAGCCGATCGCAAGCTATGGTCCTGCTTTGCAGATGAGTTATGAATATGCACAGGATAATAAGAAGATGAAGCTTAACAACAGTGACGGAAGTGACTGGGGAGACTATATCACAGCTGGAAGCGTCATCAACGATGCACCAGTGAAGAACAACGGGAAAGCCTGGCCGAAAAACTGGTACTCCGGTTATAAAGGTCAGATGACATTAAGACATGCAGTACAGCAGTCGGTAAACACCTGCTCCGTTAAAACCTTCCAGCAGATCGGTGCAGAATACTCCGCATCCATGCTGAAAAAAGAAGGTGTCACAACAGTCGATGAAGAAGGTGATGTAAACGACCTGAATGCAGCAGCTCTGGCGCTGGGCGGTATGACCAACGGTATCTCCCCGCTGGAAATGACAGCAGCATACGCCATCTTCCCGAACGGCGGTGTTTATAAGACGCCGATCGCATACACGAAGGTCCTCAATTCGAGCGACGAAGTACTCTTCGAGAAGACGGCTGAAGAAGAACGCGTATACGATGAAGGTGTTGCATGGATCATGACAGACATCCTTCACAGTGTTGTTACAGAAGGTCTTGGTAAGAACGCACGGATCAGCAACCAGCCATCCGGCGGTAAGACTGGTACGACAACTGACAAGTACGACCTGTGGTTCGTAGGATTCACACCGCAGTACACTGCAGGAGTCTGGATGGGTAACGATATCAATATCAAGCTCAACGACGGTGGTAGTGCTTCGGCATCTTTCTGGGGCAACATGATGAGTCGAATTTGTGCAGATCTGCCGACAGCATCCTTCCGCGAAAAGCCTAGCAACGTTAAGAACGTAAATGGCGAATATTATGTAGATGGTACTTACTCCAAGACATCTCTCACCAAGACCGGTGACTCAGCAGACGAAACGACTGCAAGCTCCGTAGTGGAGAATACGACGGAACAGATCACAAAGGCTACGACAAAGACGCCAACAACCAATCCTCCGACAGCACAGGAATCGCACACAACAACTGCTCCATAAGGCGGTGGTGAATAACATAACAACTAGATACACAAACCCTGGCCCCGCGGTCTTTCGACCCCGGGGCCTTTGTTGTAACCGCCGGCAGACTGACATCCCTGCCCCTGCATCTCCCGGGCACCCCTTACCTCTCGACACCCCTGCATACACCGGCTGTCCTTCACTACCCCGGAGCTGCCCTTTATCCCCGACAGTCCGGCTGCCCCTCATCTCCCGGGCAGCCCTGCGTACAAATCCCCTCATCGAACCGACTTGGGATTGAAAACAAGTGCGATCAAATACCCCCATCCGATCGCTACAGTGATTCCGCCTGCAGCGGCCTTGATCCCGCCTGTAACGGCCTCCAGAAGATTTTCCTTCGCACCTTCCATCGCACCTTTTGCCAGAGAATATCCAAATCCGGGCAATGGCACCCGCGCGCCTGTCTGCGCCAGATTCACCAGAGGTTCATACAGGTGAAACGCCTGCATCAACGCTCCTGCTGTCACCAGTATCACAAGTACTCTCGGTGCTGTCAGTTTGGTGGCGTCCATCAGGATCTGACCGATCACACAGATCCCGCCACCGATCAAAAAAGCGTATAAATATGTCATCATTTCCTGCATCCTTTCTCTCTATCCATTATTCCGGAAACCGACTCCAGCGAAATCGCATGCGCGATCCCCGGGATGGATTCCCCCTGGAATGGACTGATCGTCGAAAGCATAGCTCCTGTGGAAACGATCAACGCCCGCCTTATTTTGCCTTCCTTCATATTCCGGTACACATATCCGGCGAAGACAGATGCAGAACAGCCACAGCCACTGCCTCCGCTGTGGATATCCTGTTCCGGTGCATAGATCATCGCACCACAGTCATCATATACATCCGCGATCATTTTTCGACTCACGCCTGCATCCTCAAGCAGATCCCGAACGATACTTTTGCCGATAAATCCCAGATCTCCTGTACATACCAGGTCATAGTGATCCAGTGTTCTCCCCGTTTCCTCCAGATGAGTCAGGATCGTATCCACTGCTGCGGGAGCCATGGCGCTTCCCATCTGATTGGAATCTTTCACACCTGCATCGATCACCTTCCCAATGGTTCCACACTCGATGCGGATCTGACGCTGCGCATAGACATTTCCGGCACCGTCGATCCGCAGCTCCGTTCCAGTATTTCTTGTTCCGCCACTTTCCTTTCCTCCAGAGCCAGCCCGGCTGTTCCCCTCAATTCCACGACTTAGAAGCATCGCTCCGGCCGCCGTCGCTGTCCACTGTGCCGACGGCGGCCTCTGGTTTCCATGTTCGAGCGGCAGGCGGAACTGCCGCTCTGCTGTACAATAATGACTTGATGCCCCGATCATGACATTATCACTGTAACCACCATCCGTAAGCACAGCACCCAGCATCAAAGATTCCGTCATCGTGGAACATGCACCGTACATGCCCAGAAAAGGTATTTGCAGGTCTCTCGCCATGAATGATGATGACATCAGCTGATTGAGCAGATCCCCACTCAGCACTGCACCGATCTCTTCTGTCGTTTTGCCGCCTCTTCGCATGCATTCCGTCATCGCAGTCTTCAACATCCTGCTCTCCGATTTTTCCCAGGTGTTTTCCCCATACGTATCGTCAGAAAGACACTCATCAAACCAGTCGTGAAGGGGACCTTCCCCTTCTTTCTTTCCGCCTATGGCATAAGCACTTATGATATACGGCCTGTTGCGGAATTTCAGCGTTTGCTTTCTCGCCCTCATATCTCCGTCTCCTTTTTTCTTCGGCATCCTGCACTCCCTATTTTCGCCTCACGCCTCAGGTATTCTTTCTAAAACAACCCCATGATCCAGTACACGATCCCGATCACCATAGATGAAGTAATGCCGCATACCAGCACCGGCCCGGCAAGAGAAAACAGTTTGGCTCCCACGCCCAGGACGATTCCCTCTTTTTTATACTCGATGGCCGGTGCCACCATGGAATTGGCAAAACCCGTGATAGGCACCACGACGCCCGCACCGGCAAACTTTGCAATAGAATCAAAAAGTCCCAGCCCTGTCAAAAGCTGCGCCGCCATGATCAGGATCATCACCACACAGACCGCAGCAGTCTTATCCGAAAATCCCCATCCAATAAAACATTCCTCCAGCCATAGAGAAGCTGCACAGATGCTCCCGCCGCTCATAAACGCTCTCGCTGCATTCATGAAATAGCGAGGCTTTGGCGTGAACTGGCTGCTGTAATTCTCATAAGCCTTCGCTATTTCCTTTTTCATTTTAGGATCGTCCGGTGCTCCCGCATGGTTTCTTTTATCCTGTTTCATTTCCCGTGCTCCCGCAAAATTTTCTCTCTGAAGATTTCTTCTCAAAATCCCATTCTTCTATGCCTTAGTATGACCATTTGTGGTATAATCATGCCATGAAAACAATTATTTTAGCCTCTTCGTCCCCGCGACGGATCGAGATGATAAAACAGCATGGTCTGGATCCCATCATCCAGCCATCCGACGTATCCGAGACGCTGCCGTTTCCTATGGAACCACAGATCGCAGTCATGTATCTGGCACTAAAAAAGGCGCTCCACGCAGGAAACCAGCGAAAAGTCATTGCTCAGGCAAATCCGGAGCATCCTCTTCTTTGCAGAGAAAAAGGCGAACCATCACATATTCTCGCAGCTGATACCATTGTCGTTTTTGATGACAAGATCATCGGCAAACCAAAGAGCAGAGAGGAAGCTTTCCAGACTCTCAGTATGCTTCGCAAAAACCCACATCACGTTATAACAGGTGTTTGCGTGATCGATCTTCAAACAGGCAGCAAAACCTGTTTTTATGACACAAGCACGGTGTACTTCACAGACTACAGCGATGAAGAGCTCCAGGCTTACGTCAATACGAGGGAACCATACGACAAGGCCGGCGGCTATGCCATCCAGGGAACATTCGGGAAATACGTGGATCACATCGAAGGCGACCGGGATAACATCGTAGGTCTGCCCTGGTATCGTGTCGAGAAATTTTTAGATTAACGAAACTGCTTGCCTTTTCTCCGGCAATTTCATACAACAAAAAACTGCATCCAGCTTCCGTCTTTTCAGACCGACTGCTGCAATGCAGTTTTTCTTTTTTCAGTTTTTATTCCGTCAGGATTTTGCATCCAGGTCGATTTCATTTCAGGCTCTCACACCCAAGCCAATCACAATCTCAGGCTCTCACACCCAAGCCAATCACAATCTCAGGCTCTCACATCGGCCCGGCGATCTACCCGACCTACTGTTCCTTCAGATCACCATTACGATAAGCCTTGACCAGTTCTTTCAGTTCTTCTACTTCCTGCTGAAGTTCTTCACCCTGATCTGTATCCCGCACCAGCATACGCTTTTCCAGCGTCTTTACCGTACGAAGCACCGGAGTGTGGAACACCTGGCTTCCATCCTCCTGCAGCGGACTGTACGGCTTGTGTTCCGCCAGTGCCATGAAGCGAGAGTTGAAGATAAAGGTATATCCTGCGATACCGGTCTGCTTCTGATACGCTTTAGAGATACCGCCGTCGATGATGAACAGCTTGCCTTCTCCCTTTACCGGACTTTCTCCATCCTTGATCTTTACCGGTACATGACCGTTCAGGATATGAGAAGTCTTCGGATCCAGGCCGAATTCCGCCAGGATCTTCTCGCAGATATCCTTTCTGTTGATCAATTTATAATACGGAACGGTGTGTTCCTTATGTGTTTTCTTGTCTGCCACGAAACACCGTTCGAAAGTCGTCATCTGATCTTTACCAAACAGCGGTGACTTGCTGCTAAGCCACAGATACCACATAAGATCTCCCGATCTTCCCGTTTCCTGTGACTGATCAGGAGCAAAATAGGCTTTGCGTACCTGTTCATCCAGATAATCCATATAAGCCTTGCCGGATGTAGTCACACCATTGACTGTGCAGTCCTCAAAATTGCCGTCTTCATCGATTGGAATACAGCCATGATACATCAGGTTGCCGTTGATGACCGTGTACAGCGCGCCGTGACTGTAGAGGAAGCGAATGTGCTTCTGAAGCTTTTCACTTTGCAGGAAAGAAGCCTCTAACGCATTGAGGACCTCCCGTTCTTCCTTCGTCAGCTCGTAAGGATGCTCCGGATCGATGGTCGGGAAATTGGTGTCGCGCAGAGGGAATTCCCCGTCGCGCAGCTGCACGGTCCCCTTTTCGAAATCGATCTTATCCAGCAGCAGCCGGTTTTCCATATGGTACTCAGGATGCGCCATGATACGCTGCCCTTCCACCTTGAACTGGCAGATGGCAATGGCCTTGTTCATCTTCGATGCCAGTGAATCATCCACCGGATCGAACTTGTTTTCATCCAGCCGCTTCGGCTTGAAAAACTCACACGGATCGTCGCCGTAGATGTTTTCTGCCATGGTCGCCAGCGGACGAAGATTGATGCCGTATCCGATTTCCAGCATATCGAAATTGTTATAACTGATATTCATTCGCAGCACGTTGGTGATGCAGGCCCAGTTGCCTGTAGCTGCGCCCATCCATACGATATCGTGATTTCCCCACTGGAAATCCACATCGTGATAATTCATGAGAAAGTCCATGATGAGATCAGGATGAGATCCTCTGTCCCAAATATCCCCGATAATGTGCAGACGATCTACTGCCAGTGAGCTGATGACCTTCGTCATTTCCTCGATGAATTCCTCTGCGATCCCGCACTCTACGATGGTGCTGATGATCTTGCCGTAGTAATTGCTCTTGTTTTCCTCGTCGTCTGCATGGAGCAGCTCGTCGATGATATAGGCATATTCCTTAGGAAGTCTTCTTCTTACCTTGGATCTGGTGTACTTGGTGGATACCGCCTTGCAGATCAGTACCAGACTCATGATGGATTCCTTACACCACTTATCAAAATCCAGCTCCGGATTTTTCTTCTGTCGCTTGATTTCCGCATCTGCATTATACACCAGTGCAGCCAGTTCTTCTCGCTCCTCCCGGGTCAGATCCGGTCCGAAGATCTCTTCGATATGAGAGCGGATCACACCGGAAGCACTCTTGAGCATATGGATAAACGCCTCGTGCTCCCCGTGCAGGTCACTGAAAAAATATTCCGTTCCCTTCGGCAGAGACAGGATCGCGTTGCGGTTTACGATTTCCTCTGTTGCAGATTTTACATCAGGATATTTCTTGGCCAAATGTCTCAGCAGGTTTTTATCTACCAAAATCAGTTCCTCCTTATTGGTTCTTCTCCAATTCGTTGAGGTCATATGGAGTACCCTGGTATACATAGTAGTTTAACCAGTTGGAAAACAGCAGACTGGCATGAGCGCGCCACCGGAACAGGATCTCTCCTTCCGGATCGTCATTCTCAAAATAGTTCTTCGGAACATCGATCTCAAGTCCTTTATCAACGTCCCGCCTGTATTCACCTGCCAGCGTACCTTTATCGTACTCCTGGTGACCCATTACAAAAATCTGTCGTCCGTTTTCCGTGGAAATGATATGTGGACCCACTTCCTGCGAATCAGCCAGGATCCGCAGCGCCGGCTCATTTTGAATATCTTCTCTGAGCACTTCTGTGTGTCTGGAATGCGGAGCATAAAAATATTCATCGAATCCGCGAACCAGCGGGTTATGAGGCCGGAGCACCTTATGTTCAAACACGCCAAACACCTTGTGATCCATGATATGTTTGTCAATACCGTAATGATAATACAGTGCTGCCTGTGCGCCCCAGCAGATAAACATGCTGCTGTACACATTGGTCTTGGCAAATTCAAATATCTCGCTCAGTTCCTTCCAGTAATCCACCTGTTCGTACGGGAGTTTTTCCACGGGAGCACCGGTGAGCATCATGCCGTCAAAATACTGATCTTTGATCTCATCGATCGTCTTGTAGAATGAATTCATATGCTCCTGGGAGATATGAGTCGATTCATGAGATCCCATGGTCACCAGCGTCATTTCCACCTGCAGCGGTGTATTGGAAAGCACCCTTGCAAGCTGTGTCTCTGTTGCGATCTTCGTCGGCATCAGATTGACGATGACGATTTTAAGCGGACGGATCTCCTGTGTACTGGCCCGTCCTCTCTCCATGGTAAATATATTTTCGCTCTGCAGCGTTTCCGCTGCCGGTAATTGATTCGGTATTATTAATGGCATTCGTTATGCTCTCCTTCACTCGTTCTTATTCTAAAGCCTGTTTCAGATCTGCGATGAGATCTTCCGCGTCTTCCAGTCCGCAGGAGTATCTTACCAGATCAGGGCTCACGCCGGCCGCAGCCAGTTCTTCATCATTCATCTGTCTGTGAGTCGCACTTGCCGGATGAAGACAACAGGTCCTCGCATCCGCCACATGAGTCTCGATGGCAGCCACCTTTAATTTCTGCATGAAGTCTTCCGCTGCCGCTCTGCCGCCTTTTACACCAAAGCTTACGACACCGCAGGATCCATCAGGCAGATATTTCTGTGCCAGTTCGTAATCATCATCGCCTTCCAGTCCGCAGTACTTGACCCACGCCACCTTATCGTGACCCTGCAGGAATTTTGCAACAGCAAGACCATTTTCCGCATGACGCTTGATCCGTACATGCAGACTCTCAAGTCCCAGGTTCAAAAGGAACGCGTTCTGCGGTGACTGAATGGATCCGAAGTCACGCATCAGCTGCGCTGTAGCCTTCGTGATATACGCGCCTGCCAGTCCGAATTTTTCTGCATATGTAATGCCGTGATAACTGTCATCAGGCTCACACAGCCCCGGGAACTTATCCGGATATTCCGTCCAGTCAAATTTGCCGGAATCCACGATGCATCCACCTACTCCTGCTCCATGACCATCCATGTATTTCGTTGTGGAATGAGTTACGATATCTGCACCAAACTCAATAGGACGGCAATGTACCGGCGTGGCAAAGGTATTGTCCACAATAAGCGGTACGCCATGTCTGTGAGCCGCATCTGCAAATTTCTCGATATCCAGGACCGACAGTGCCGGATTGGCGATGGTTTCCCCAAATACAGCCTTGGTATTCGGCTGGAATGCCGCATCCAGTTCCTCTTCCGTTGCATGCGGAGAAACGAATGTGAATTCCACCCCCATCTTCTTCATAGTTACGGCAAACAGATTATAGGTCCCGCCGTAGATAGTCGAGGATGCCACCACGTGATCGCCACAGGATGCGATATTGAATACCGCATAGAAGTTGGCAGCCTGACCGGATGAAGTCAGCATAGCCGCCGTACCGCCTTCCAGCGAAGCGATCTTTGCAGCAACATAGTCATTCGTTGGATTCTGCAGTCTCGTATAGAAATAGCCCTCCGCCTCCAGGTCAAAGAGCTTTCCCATATCCTGACTTGTATCGTATTTAAAAGTCGTGCTCTGGATGATCGGGATCTGCCGCGGCTCTCCATTGCCCGGCCGATATCCATCCTGCACACATTTTGTTCCGATGCCCATTTTTTTGATTTCCTTTCATGTATTTATCCGAAAACGTTAATAAAAAAATTATACACTATTTCAGTACAGATTTCAAATACTCTTCACGTCCCTGCCTGTACAGATCGCCACCTTCGCAGTCCAGCACCACCGTCAGCGGCAGATCCTCTACGTACAGCCTGCGGACAGCCTCTGCTCCCAGGTCGTCAAAAGCGATGACTTCTGCCGATTTGATCTGTCTGGCCATGAGTGCCGCCGCCCCTCCGATCGCAGCCAGATACACTGCTCCGTTGCGCACAACGGCCTCCTTCACCTCGTCGGATCTCTGTCCCTTGCCGATCATGGCAAGCTGTCCCAGATCCAGCAGTATCGGCGCATACGCATCCATCCGGTAGCTGGTGGTCGGCCCTGCAGAACCGATGGGATGTCCCGGTTTCGCCGGTGTGGGACCCACGTAATAAACGATGGAATTCTCTATGTCAAATGGAGGCTCTTCGCCATTCTGCAAAAGTTCCACGATCCGTTTGTGCGCGGCGTCCCGCGCTGTATAGATCGTCCCCGTCACCAGGACTCTGTCCCCGGCTTTAAAATGTTTCACCTGTTCTTTTGTAAAAGGTTCCTGTAATCTGTGTTCCATTAAAGCACCGCCTCCTTATGTCTGCTGACGTGACAGTTGACGTTGACCGCCACCGGCAGACCCGCGATATGGGTCGGTGCCGTTCGGATGCTCACTGCCAGCGCCGTGGTCTTTCCACCAAAGCCCTGAGGGCCGATCCCCAGCTGGTTGATCCGTTCCAGAAGTTCCGCTTCCATCTGAGCGTAATACGGATCGCTATTCGGTTCCTGTGCCGGAGAAAGCAAAGCCTTCTTGGCCAGCAGCGCCGCTTTGTCGAAGGTTCCTCCGATCCCTACGCCGATCACGATAGGTGGACATGGATTAGCTCCTGCCTGCAGACAGGTATCTACGACGAAATCCTTGACCCCGTCTTCCCCTGCCGAGGGCGGGAGCATCTTGATACGACTCATGTTTTCCGATCCAAAACCCTTCGGTGCCACCGTGATCTTCACCTTGTCTCCCGCTACGATTTCCGTATGGAGATACGCCGGCGTGTTGTCCCTGGTATTAACTCTGCGAAGTGGATCTTCCACGATGGATTTCCGCAGATAGCCTTCTCCGTAGCCTCTCCTCACACCTTCATTTACTGCGTCTTCCAGCAGCCCGCCGGTCAGATGCACATCCTGCCCGATCTCCAGGAATACACACGCCATACCCGTATCCTGACAGAGCGGGAATACGCCTTCTTCTGCGATAGCGATGTTCTCCTCGATGCTGGCCAGCACATCCTTTGCAACAGGCCATGTCTCTTCCTCCGCCTTCTGCCGGATGCAGGTCTTGATATCTTCTCCCAGATAATGATTCGCCTCTACACAAAGCTGGGCGATCTTATCCGCAATACATTGTACGTCTAATTCTCTCATGCTGTTAAAACTCCTTGTTTTTTCTTTAGAAAAAATCACTGTGGTCGATTTCTTCTGCCGCCTTCTGCAAAGCCCCCTCCGCATCTACGCCGATCACGTCCAGCATCTCCGCCTTGAAGCAGGCAGTTTCCTTGATGCCGAAGAACACTCTGCAAAGGGTATCCACATACGGAAACCCGAAATCCATGCCTTCTGTCGGACCGCCGGCCGTCATGACGTAGACAAGCTTCTTTGCCCTGCAAAGACTGGCCGGAAAGCCTTCTTCCGTATAGTAGAACGTCAGTCCCTGCACGCAGATATTCTCTATGTAATTCCGCAAAATCGCCGGGAACGCCAGATCCCAGAACGGCGCCGCGATAAGGATCTCATCCGCCTCGGCAAAAGCCTTTGCATAACGAAACATCTCATGGGAAAAATCTCTTTTTTCCTGCAAAGCGTTCCGCAGCTCCAGCCGCTCCAGCCTCAAAGGCTCGATATTCTCTTTTCCCAGATCCACTTCTGTTATCTCTCCGCCCATGCGATCCAGGGCATGCTGCGCCAGCATCCTCGTCCGGGATTCCGGACGCACACAGGCGTTGATAAACAATGTCTTTTTCATAAATCTTCCGCCTCCTTCCGCAACCGGATGCGGCTGATCTCCGTCGCACCCACAGATGCATCCATTATACCATATCCAGATCGCTCCCGCTCACAAATCCCGGGCATAAACACGAAATTCTCATCATAAACTTGTACAAAACACATTCAGGAGGCTATCCATGTACCGAAGAAAACGCCATAGAAGAACCTATCGAAAAAATACTCGCAGGACCCTGCGAAAAACAAACACCCTGCTACGGGAGATCCTACTTTTCCTGCAAAGTCTCCTCCGTCAGCCTTTCGTAAAGACAGTGCTTTTGATTTTCGTCATCCTTACCATCCTGCTGGTTCCCGTGCCCTGGCTTATCACAAAGATCACGCCTTCTGCAGATCCCGGTCATTTCGGGAAAAGCAGTCAGACTGCACCCTTTGCACTGGCCGAGATCCCGAAAAAAGTCACCGTCTGGCGCACAGCATCCCACAAAACCGAAACCGTGGACTTCGAGGACTACGTCAAGGGCGTCGTCTCCAGCGAAATGCCTTCGTCCTTTCCCCTGGAAGCTCTCAAAGCTCAGTCAGTGGCCGCCAGGACTTATTCCCTGGGAAAAATCCAGAAATCCCAAACCGGAGGCAATCCCAAATCACACCCCAAGGCTCCTGTCTGCGACTCCACCCACTGCCAGGTCTACCAAAATCCTTCTGATTTAAAATCCATCAAGGGCACCTCCTGGATGGAAGGAAAAGACGGCTGGGAAAAAATCTGCAAAGCAGCCGACGCCACCCGCGGTCAGCTGCTTTATTACCAGGGCGAACTGGTACAGCAGGCTCTCTTTCACTCATCCAGCGGAGGGAAAACCGAAAACTGCCAGGATGTCTTTGCGGCATCCGTTCCTTACCTGGTCAGCGTCGACAGCCCCTATGAAGACGAGGCCACCCACCAGAATGAGCAGCATACATTCACCGTCGAAAACTTTGCAAAAAAAATAAGGGCCTACTGCCCTAAGATCGCCTTCGGCGACATCAAAAGCTCCAATATCAAAATCATCAGCCGCAGCACCGGCGGCAACGTAGAAAAAATGCAGATCGGAAACGGCCTCATCGAAGGTCGCGCCGTCCGGGAAGCCCTGGAGCTCCCATCCACCAACTTTACCATCAAGATCTCCGCAGGCAAGATCACATTTACCTCAAGCGGCTCCGGTCACGGTGTCGGCATGAGTCAGTACGGTGCCAGCGGTATGGCCAAAAAAGGCTATGACTATAAAGACATCCTGGCGCATTACTACCAGGGGACGGAGGTGTGGTGAAAGGGATTGTCACACACCCAGGCATGCCAACAGGACTGTAGCCTTCTGACCATAAAGTTGCGACGCAAACGTCATAACTTTATGGTAAAATTCACAAAACTATTGATAATTCGAAAAATTCATGGCATACTATATACATAAAAGTATCGACGCATGCGTCGTAAGTACGAGGTGATTTAAATGATTAAACGAGATTCCTATTTGAACCGCATGATTCATCATATGTGGAATGGTGAAGTCAAAGTAATAACTGGCATCCGCCGATGTGGCAAATCAGTATTGCTCTTCGATTTATTTCATGAATATCTTCTCTCACAGGGAGTTCAGGAGAACCATATCATAAAAATCGAATTGGATCAAAGACGTTACTATAAATTTAGAAATCCTATCACACTTTGTGAATATGTCGAAAGTCTTGTTGCAGGAAAGGATACTGAAAAATTCTATCTTTTCATCGATGAAGTCCAGCTTACTACCAAGGTTATCGACAAAGAATATGGAGGAATTGAAGTTTCCATTTATGATATGTTGAATGAACTCAAAGCTTATCAGAATCTAGATGTATATGTAACCGGCAGCAACTCAAAAGGGCTGTCAAAAGATATTGCCACGGAATTCCGTGGTCGCGCTACTCAAATCCATATATTTCCTTTGTCCTTTGAGGAATTTTACTCCTATACAGGAGGTGATGAACGAAAAGCTCTGGAAACCTATATGCTCTACGGTGGTATGCCACGCCTGCTGACGCTAACAGACGATAAGGATAAAAAGGATTATCTTTCCGCCCTGTACAGTGAATTATATGTAACGGATATCGTTGAGCGCAATGGTATTGAACGAGAGGATATTTTGAATGATATTCTGGATTTTCTCGCATCACAGATCAGTTCTCTCACCAATCCAACGAATATCGCAAACGCACTGACCAGCATAAAGAATGAAAAAATCAACGCTACACTGGTTTCTAATTATATCCAGCACATTATCGATTCATTCCTTGTATCCAGGGCAAAGCGCTATGATATAAAAGGGAAAACCTATTTCAAATATCCTAACAAATATTACTACACAGATATCGGACTTCGTAATGCCCGATTGAACTATCGCCAGTATGACCCCGGTCACATCATGGAAAACATTATCTACAATGAACTTCTACGTCGAGGATATTCCGTTGATATCGGTGTTGTAACGGATCGTACCAACGGTGCAAATGCGCAAAAAGAAATTGACTTCGTTGTAAATGATGCAGACAAAAAAATCTACATTCAATCAGCATTCCAGATGGATACAGATAAAAAAGAATCATCTGAACTTACATCATTAATGTTGACAAAAGACTTTTTTAAAAAAATTATTGTTCGCATGGATATTCCTCATCATTTCTATGATGATAACGGCATTTTTCATTGTAATTTGATAGATCTTCTGCTTAACCGTGTTGTATTATTTTAAGCCATATCCAGGCTAACACCAGCAACGTAAGCGTCAAACCATGGCACATTGAAGTCAACCATTTTAAAACACCAAAAGGCTATGGCCTTCGATCACGACACGGCACCTTGGACTGACATATTCCACAGCCGAAATAGGAATATTTCTTGTAGGTGGTCACCTTGCCGTCGGCATTGGTTTCTTTTTCCGTCTTCACCAGATCTTCCAGCTTCTCACCATCGGCTTCCGTATAGTAGGTGTACTCGCTGAATGTGCCGTCGTCTTCTTTCTCACTGACCGGGTTGTCCCCGTTGTAGTTGATCTTGTTTTCTTTAACGCCCTTCTTTTCGGTAATATATCCATCGGAGCCGATCTCATAGTATTCCGCCGTAGTTTTCGAGGATGTCATAAGATCGTTTCGATATTCATAAGTGGTAACGTCGAGACCATCTTCGCTGTCGCTCTCCAGCTTGTCCATATCCGTAACTCCTCGGATACTCTTTTCACAGGAGCCGGAAACGCGATCAAAGAAATCTTTTTCACCCAGTACCGCCTGATGACCGGAATACTTTTTCGTAATGGTCCTGGTATTATCCTCTGCGTAATCAAAGGAGCTTTTTCTGCAAAGAGTTTGCCCTAGGCAATTTTGAATTCCATGATTCTTTCTTTATTTCGGATTTTTAGAGCTAAGAATGCAAAGCCTTCTCCCAGCTGTCAAGTTCGTAACAAGAAAAGTAAACAGCATCACCAGTAGTATCACATACCTTGTACTGAACATATAACCAAATAGCACAAACAGTATTTGAGCTGGGGCGAATATACTTATCAATATCCCTAGAATCATATGGAATACGCAGACAGCACTCGAAAGCCATGGACATGCCGGGTAAATCATAATCAGCCGCCGATGTAAAAGCAGCATAGCTAGCAGGAACAAAGCCGCCAAAATTCCCACCACCAAAAGCCACAAGTAGAAAATATGCATTCCTGATATCTGCTCATTGATATCATTCAGCCATCGATCTAAAAGCTTTGCTCCTTGAAACCCTAACGGAAACATGATGAAATAAACGATCAGATAGATCCAGCCGTTATTCTTACACATTACAAAGCACCTCCTTCACACATTTTGCTCAACACGGATTTTTCATTGATCCTTTCCCCACTCTCTTGATCAAAAATATGGATCATCTCCGGGGAAAAGGAAACATGAACTTTCTCTAGATTTTCCTGCTTTCGCCAGTGATTTTCAGTTCCTTTTACGACCAGTTCTTCCTGTTTTTCCAACTCTAAAAAAAGATAGCTGTCATTGCCCTGAAATTCCACATTAGAGACGCAGCATACATTTATCGTCCCGTCGATTGTTTCGTCATTCCCGATTTCATCCGCTACAATATCCTCTGCCCGCGTGCCAACAATCACATATTTCCCTTCATAGCCTGCATCCAGTAGAATTCGCTGGGTTCTCTCCGAAACAGGGATCCGAAACTGTTCATTCTGCAAAACAATACCCATATTTTCATCAACTGTCACACGCATTTCCATCAAGTTCATTTGAGGCGTCCCGATAAACTGTGCCACGAACGTATTGGACGGCTGATAATAAAGATTTTCTGGTGTATCGATCTGCTGGATCCTGCCATCTTTCATCACAACGATTTTCGTTCCCAGAGTCATCGCTTCTACTTGATCATGGGTAACATAGATAATGGTCGCTTCTAATTCTTTATGCAGTCTGGCAATTTCTCTCCGCATTCTGCTTCGCAGCTTGGCATCCAGATTAGAAAGCGGTTCATCCATTAAAAACAGCTTTGGCTGTCGCACGATCGCCCGCCCCATCGCGACACGCTGCCGTTCCCCTCCCGATAAAGTCTTAGGCTTGCGCTTTAAAAGATCTTCGATATCAAGTCTAGCCGCCACTTCATGTACACTCTGATCGATTTCTTCTTTTGACTTCTTTTCCTGTTTCAAACAAAACGCCATATTATCGTATACAGTCATATGAGGATACAACGCGTAGTTTTGAAAAACCATGGCGATATTGCGTTCCCGCGGCGGCATTTCGTTTATCCTTGTCTGATCCAGCGCCATCTGACCTTCCGATATTGATTCCAGGCCTGCGATCATGCGCAGCACAGTGGATTTCCCGCATCCCGACGGTCCCACCAGCACAACGAATTCTCCCTCTGTCACATCCAGTGAAAAATCCTGTACCGCCTGCACCCCGTTAGTATATGTTTTACTAATTTGTTTCATCTCCAGCTTGCTCACAGCTCACCACCACGCTTTCCTTTTTTCGTACAGTTCCGCACATAATTCTTCATTCCCAATCCCATTATGATCGTAACAAATATCGACAGGCTGCACCAGATCAGGCATCTCACGATCCGATAAAAACAGTTCATTTCTACCTCTATTTTGCTCCCCTTTAGGAACGCATGGATCGACTCCATCTTCTCTCCCATTCGATCCGGCCAAAAAGAAAAATCCGACCATGCGCCCGGTATCATATCTGCCGGATATCCTGCAAACACGCCGATCACAACAAGGATCACAACAATCACTCCCAGCTTGACATACCATTTTTTCACCCATTTGGATGGGATGAAGAAGTGTATGCCTATACATCCAAGCAGCACAGGAGAGGCCAGAAACAGCAGCTTCAAAATCCAGCAGACAAACTCGTTTTCCTGATAAACTCCCGTTTCAAACCGATTTTCCATCTCCTGTCTGATCAGGATACGCTGCTTCGGATCCTTTGGAATCACATTGATCCGGTTATACTCCACTTCCCCATTTCTGCTGGATGGAGCCACAAAAATCCGGTCGATCTGATTTGATACTCCTGCCACGGTATACTCCCTGCCTTCACAAATAACTTTCAGACCTTCTGCCTGAACCGTTCCAAACAATTCCCATGCAGTTTGTTTTCCCAGAATACACAGCCCAAAATCATCGTAATCAAGCCGCAGAGCATCAGGGATAAGCAGATCCGTCCTGCCACAGGTATAGACAATGTCGCCAGTTGAAAGACGCCCTAGTTCAGCGCTTTTCATCTGCCCTTCCCCATGATCGTTCCAAAACAGCATTTCATACTGTAACCTGTCTTCCTCCGCGTTCCCAGAGCCATACTGTTCTTCGTAATAGGAATACGCTTCTTCCGCAGAAATATATGTTCCCGGCAAGTCGTTGCGGTAATAGATGCCCCGGTCGCTGTTCGCTGCAAAAAGATTCAACCCGGCACTTACAAAAGCGATGATGGAAACAGCGATGCACAGTACCTCCAGGATATATTTTTTCTTAAAAATCATCCTCTTCTTTTTCATCGCATTTTCCTCACCTTATTGCCATCGGACAAGATCTTATCAGACTGTACAATGATCATCCGGCCACTGGAAACACCTTCTACTGCAACGGATTCCCGATTTTTATCCAGTAAAGTCACTTCCATCTTTTTCGCCGTATATTCTCTTCCCAGAATCGTCTCCTCCGCCGTAACTGCGAAAACAAAATAGCTGCTCCCCTCCATATTTAACGCCGAACGCGGAATACAGCAATCGTATTTCTGCGAGGAAGAATTGAGTTCCATCGAAAGCAGCTGTCCCAGCGAAAACTTGTTTTGTGGCAAAGGAATATTCAGTACGATCGTTCCATCAGCTTCCCTGTTGTCGATGGACGCGATCGCAAGATTATCGGCGGATTTCCCATCCGAGGAAGAAACACTGGCGATCGTATCCTTGCTTACATAGCTGCTTTCCTCATCGCTGCTCAGGGTCACAACGGCAGTCAGGTTTTGCCCGGAATCTGCCAGCATCACATCCGCCGTCCCCTGCGTTTTCTGTCCTGCCTTTGTTTCGATCGCAGTGACTACCCCATCCCGTGGAGCACAGATCCCGTACCCCGCCCGCTTGATCTTTTTATGCTCCTGAAGCATCTGTTCTTTTTTCCATCTTTCCTGCTGCAAAGAATACACCTCAGCGGAAATGGAAGTCCCATCGCTTTCTGATTTCATCTGCTGTATCTGCTTGCTGACAGCATTCACTTCTCCTTGTTCCTCTGCGATCATCTGATCCAAAGTGTGCTTCTCTATGGTATATAAAACATCCCCTTCTCTGACTGCCTGCCCTGTAGAAACCACCACCTTATCCACCAGCAGCCCCTCTGTCGTAAAGACTGGGGATTCCGAAAGGGATTTCACTTCGGCCTGTGTATGGATCGTATGGCGTATTGTACCGGAATCCGCCTGTCCCATCACGACCTTTGGCAGGATCATCTGATATGTAACACGTGAAATTATGGTAAGCCCAACCATAACCGCTAAAAATATAACCACGATTTTGACCTTCTTATTAGGCTCCAGACTGCATACCCGATTCCAAAGTTCTTTTAAATTCACTTTTTCTTTCAAGAAATGAAAAACTCTCATATTCGGCCTCCATGATTTCCTGACATATTATTCTTTGACCGCCGATGCCACGATACCTTTTTCTAAATGGTCTTTGCAGAGGAAAAAGAGTATCATCGTCGGCACTAAAGTGATAACGGCCGCCACCAGCGACTGACCTGCATTCTCCAGACTGATTTCCGGCAGATACAAGGTCAGCGGCCATAGTTCCTCCCGATCCAGAAAGATCAACGGCTGCTCTACTACGTTCCAGTATTCCAGAAACTGCAGCAGTAGTGCCGCTATGATTCCCGTTTTACCGAGAGGGATCCCGATTTTAAAGAATATCTGAAACTCCGATGCGCCGTCTATCCTCGCAGACTCCATGATGCTTTCCGGTATCGCCCGGAAGAAATTGTACAAGACAAACACCGGGAACGTAGAGAAGGCTCCCGGCAAAATGATCGCCCACAAGCTGTCCAGCAGCGACAGCTCTCTCAGCACCAGATACTGAGACAGCATGATCACCTGAAACGGGAGCATCATCAAAATAATATAGATAAAAAACAGAAGCTTTTTCAGTCGGAATTCATAGCGGGCAAATCCCCAGGCGGCGGGCACGCCAAAGAGCAGCTGTCCTGCCACCACTCCCGCCACAATCTTGACCGAATTCCAGAACACCATAAAGAACTGCGGCTCCTCCAGCAGAACCTTTGCATAAGATCGAAGGGTCGGAATCTGCGGCAGCAAAGACCAGTCTGCAAACCCCTGCGATGCAGGACTGACGATAGGCACCAGATGTTCCTCCAGTTCAGCCGGATGCATGAAAGAACCTGCAAGCAAAAATATCACTGGATAAATTACGATAAATGCACCAAATGCAATCAAGAAAAGACTCAGTTTCCGCTTCATGCCCGATCCTCCCATGCCTTTTGCAGCAAGAAAATAAGCAGAATTAACAGAATGGACAACAGCACCGCTCCTGCCGTCATCTTATCCAAAGCGAGATCCCGAAACCAGTTGTTGAACAGGTGCTGTATCATATAGATACTTTCATTGGGATAATTACCCGCCACCAGATAAACTTCACGAAACACTTTAAAGGAATTGAGAAGAGCCAGGACTGCAATGATAAACAGCATCGGCAGCAGGTTGGGAAGCGTGATCCGAAAGAAGATTACTCGATCCGAAGCCCCGTCCATTTGAGCCGCTTCATAGATCTGATCCGGGATCATGGACAGCCCCGCCAGCCAAAGCACGATGTGATAGCCCAGGTTCTTCCAGATATAGCTGACCACCAGAATGACGAAAGCCCATCTCGTATCCATCCACTCACAAGTTCCTGTCCCCCAGCGGTCCAGCACACCGTTCAGCAAGCCCTGGTCATCGAATAAGATCCGCCACAGCAGAACCACCGCAGCCACTGGGATCGCCATCGGCAGCAGAAAACCGGTTTTCAGGAAATTTCCTATTTTACTGTGACGATAAATCCACACCGCAATCACCAGTGATAAGGATAACAGCAGCGGAATACACACCAGCATAAACAGCCCCGTATTCTTCACCGCCAGCTGAAAAGCCGGATTTGTCAAGACGGTTTTAAAATTATCCAGTCCCTGAAACTCGCCTCCTGCAGCCGAAAAAAACGCCCTGCGAAACACGTCGATATATGGAATGAAATAAAAAATGCAGACCCCTGCGAAACTCGGCAGCAAAAACCACCGCGCTGGATTTTTCCACGTTCGCACCCGCAATCTCATCCTCATCACCTCACCTACTCATACGCATACAGCCGCAACCGATCCGAAATCTCTTTCACGGCTTTTTCATAGGAAATCTCTTCATTGAGATACTTCTCTGTATATTTCATAAAAATGCTCATGATCGTTCCATTGTTGTTGGCCGCGCGATCAGCATTCTCAGCGCTTTGCAGGAAATCCAAAACGACGTCTTCCGGCAGTTCCTGTAATCGCAGCGTTCTGCTGGCGTTCTCATCGGCAATTTCGGCCTGATCAGGCTTTAAGTTCTGCAAAGTATCCTCCAGTACGCTTTCATCAATGCTGAGGCCCATAGCTTCCCCGGTGATTTTCTGACCTTGCCGTGACAACAGATACGAAACAAACTCCCTGCATTCGTTTTCCTGTTTTGTCGCCGCACTGATTCCCACGATCATGCGCGGTATATAGTATGTGCCCTGATTGGAAGTGACGATGCCGTAAGTACTGTCCTTCAGCTGCTGCACCATCTGAACCTCCTGCGGCTGCCAGATGTAGTCCAGTTCCAGAGAGCTGCTTCCCAGCAGACTTCCAATCATTCCGCCCGTTTGCTGCGGCGGCAGCATCAGCTGCGACAGATGCACATTATCCTGGCTTTCTTCCAAGTCATACATCCGCTTCACGTTCTTTAAAAACTCCTGGACATCCTTCCTGTCGATCGTCCCGTGATCTGCCTTATCGTCTACGAAAGTCTGGTAATAAAATCTTACATCGTTAGCGAAATCATATTCGCCGATTTCGATCTGATGCTCCCCCATCTTATTAACAAAAACCGTCCCGGTTTTCGCATTTACGATATCATCGTGAGGACTTAGAATGATCGGCAGTCCAAAACGAACGGGAACTGCATAGAGTTCACCGTTCCATTCATAGGTATCGATAATATTCTCAAAATTACTTTCCGTATGAAGCTCTTCGATGTCCTCATCCAGCCTCATCAACATATGATTTTCTACATAAGCATCGACGTTCAGCCCGTCTAGAAACAAGATATCCGGACCGTCTCCGCCCATCATGCCTGCATTGAGCTTCTTGATGGCATCGTCTAGCGTCTTCGATCCATTCTCTTCGATTCCTACCGTCACATCCACCTGCACGTCCGGATTTTCTTTCTGGTAATGATCTACCAGCTTCTGCACATTCTCGTCCTGCTGCAGGGTATAGACTTCCAGACGCTTCTTCTCTTTTTGAGATTTATTCGATACCTGCTTATAGCAGAACATCTGTGGAGAATCGCCTTCTCGGTTAATAGCCAGATATACCTGATCCTTCTGATCAAAGGCAATGGTACTTCCATACACTTCCGATGGGACAAATGACATCTCTTTTTTAGAAATAAAGGTCTGCTTCTTTCCATCGCTGAATCGTTTTAAACCGTCTTCATTAAAGAAATAAAAATCGCCTTTATGTGCAGTCAATACAGCCAGCTTGTCGCTGTTTACATATGCTTTTTTCACCAGTTCCAGAGTCTTGTCGTTCTTCTTCTCAACGGCATGCTCTTTACTGTTGTACTGGATCACATCCCCTACACCAAGCAGATAAATCTGGTCGCCTTCAACCATAAACGCTCCTGGAGAATAAAGAGGATTTTTACTGTTTAGAAGACAGTCCGTAATTTCATTCGTACCTTTATTGAGTAAATAAGTCTCTCCGCTCTCATTAGAAATCAGCAGATTTTCCGAATCTATGATCCTGGAACAGTCAGAAAATCCGTCTCCGATGTAAAGCGCCTCCGACACTTCTGACCTCGGCATAACGTTGGACAGCTCCTTTGCATTACCCTGAGAATCCATATAGAAACACCTTGTGTCCATACACTCAAGTTCGTCCAGAGAGCGATCCGACACCGTACATACCGCATTGCCCTTTGAAGAAAAAGAAAGCGAACAATCTACTTTTTCAGGCTCCGTGATATGCATGGCGTCCGTATAGCACCAGCTCCGCTCCCAGGACTCGCCGCGGTTTCTGCTTTCCCATACATAGCCTTTCTGGGTTTCTTCTTCCGTGACGGCGATCCGCATGACCCCATCGTCTGCCACATTGAAATCCCATATGTTATCGCATCCCTCCGGTAGTGAGATTTCCCGCTCTTCGTACCCGCTCTGATCCCTGGAGCCGCATGCGCAGCACAGGAGTATGACGAATGTAACACACATCAGTATCGCTGGTATTTTTAAGGCGTTCCTGTTCATTGTTCACTCACCTCCGGGAACGAATATAATCGCATAAATCAGTGATTTTATTATAGTGCTGTAAAAAGTTTTCTTGTTAGAATTGTAAAAAACAGCGTATTTTATTGTCAAAAATAAAAATGATATTATAAATATAGCAGGATTTCTGCACGGAACAGATCAGCCTCTGTCTCAAAGTGCATCTCTCCATGATACTTCTCGACAATCTGTTTTACATTGTTCAGTCCGATGCCATGTTCCTGTGAAGCCGCCTTACTCGTCAAAAAACGTTCTCCCTGCTTTCTAAGCGGTCCGGTATAGGAATTGACTATTCGTAATAACAGCATGCCCGCATCCACCTTCATGGAAATGCCCAAATATCCATTCCTGCACTGTTCTAGTGCTTCTATGGCATTATCCAGCAGGTTTCCTAAAATAATGCAAAGATCGTGGTTTTCTATAGGCAGGGACGACGGTACAGCTAACTCCAGCACCGGTTCGATTCCCAAACGATGGTTTGCCGCTTTCAGCTTAATATTCAGTAAACTGTCCACGATAACGTTTCCCGTTTCTGAGAAAGGTCTGCTCTGCTCCACCATATCGTTCAGAGATTCCACGTAACGGTCCATGTCTGAAAAATCATGCTTGCCTGCCATCTCCTGCAGAACCAGCAAGTGATTCTTGATATCATGACGAAGTGATTTCATAGAGTCTTCCATTGCCGACAGTTCCTGCAGCTGATTCTCATATGCCCTGTTCTCCTGCTCCAGCAAAGAGAGTTCCAGACGGTTCTGCTGCAGCTGCTTTAAATGTTCTAACAGATAGAATACGGCCAGATTCAAAAATACCATGCATAAGCCGCCCAGAAAGGCAGCCTTCTCGTCCCTGCACTGATCTAAGACGATCGCTGAAAAGAAAATGCTGATTCCCGGAATCAAGATCACCGCCAGCCATTCCGAAAGCGGGATTTCCTGTCCCCTTTTCTGATCTGCGATCTTTTTCGCAACGATCATACACAAGAAAAATAATAAATCCGTGACCGCCAAAATCAATGGTATGATATATTCCGAATGCAGTACGATCAAAAGACGATAAGATACGTCCTCTAAAACCAGATGAAGACCTCCCACTAAAAGAGCTGCTATGATTCTGGTTTTCCACTTTCCGCGATACGTCAGCGTCATCAGAAAGATTCCTGCCATGGAAGTTGACAGCAGCACCAATGGAGGCCAGTTCAAGATGAGTGAAACTACGCTGTTAAACAAGAAGAATGCCAGAAATGCTATGTATCGAATAAAACGCTCTTTCTGTTCTCCCTTTTCAAAGAAAATATTTAGGAACTGAAGAGAAATATAAAATCCCATCAAGTTGCCGCAAAGGCTCATAATCATTGGAAACATGAACTACTCCTCTCTCCACCGCTTCATGAGCATTTCCCTCACCGCTTTTCTGTAGCGTGGACTGATGGAAAGCTGCTCATCTCGATTCATCACGACCATCTCATATTCCCACTTTTTAACATACATTTCATGGATAAGATAGGACTTGTGGATCCGAATAAATCCCGGTGGTGTTTTTGCCTGAACGTCATCCAGTTTTCCATAAAAATCAAGGTCGACAGATGTTGTATGAATCTCTACTTTTCTCCCCGTGGTGCTGAAATACCGGACCTCCCCATAGGCCACACTGTATAATTCCGATCCTCTCTGGAATTTGATATAGTCATCGTAATATTGTGACAGCTTTATCGCCTTTTCCAGATTCTTGATAATATCCTGTTCCTGCACTGGTTTTATTAGAAAGTTAAGGGGCCGGACTGCAAAAAGTTCCATCGCATACTCTGATTTCGCAGATATATAAACGATGTGCGTTTTTTCGTTCTGCAGCTCCGTTCGTATCTTAGCACCCAGATTCACCCCGTTCATCGCTTTTAATTCGATATCAAGAAAGATCAGATCGAAGGTCTCGCCCCGGAGCATGTCCGCATACAGTTTTTCCCCGCTGTAATACGACTCGCACCGCACCAGTCCCTGCGGCTGATAGGCCTTTAAACACGCTTCGATCTTCTCACATAATAATTCATCATCATCACAAACTGCGACTGAAAACATAGACTACCTCTCATTTTGCACGACTTCTTCCTGCGACCGTTCCAACTCATTCTTTGCCTAAATCATAATAGGAGATAAGAGAAATGTCAACAACTATTTAGTTTTTCTAAATGGTTGTTGACATTCATATGCTGAAACATTAAAATAATTACAGTATCATAAAGAATAAAAGGAACATTGGATGAGCGCTCAAATCAACTTTAAAAAAGGATCCGTAGAAATGCTTTTGCTCCACGTATTAAGCTGTAAAGGCGACTGCTACGGCTATCAGCTGTCACAGCTGATCAAAAAATCTTCCGGCGGAGAACTGGATTTTCCCGTTGGATCCCTGTATCCGGCCCTGTACAAAATGATCGATCACGGATATATCTCGGACTACAAACAACAGGCAGGCAAACGCCTAGTGCGGGTTTACTACCATCTGGAAGACGCCGGTTGGCAGCGGCTGGAAGACCTGAAGCGAGAATACTTTGCCACCTATCACAGCATTCAGCAGGTTTTAAACAATGATTTTGCGGAGGACGATGCAAATGAATAAAGAACAAAAGCATTATTTAAAAGAAATAAAGGCATTGATGCCAGTCTATGGAAAATATGAAAAACGTTTTTTTCATGATATTAAAGCCTCCATTTGCGAGCTGGATGCAGAACATATTACTTACGAGATGTTGTGCCGGAAGCTGGGTCGTCCCGAAGATCTGATCGTGAATTACTACCAGGAAATTGACAGCACCTATCTACGCAAGCAGCTCAAACGCACCCGCTCCATCAAAGCGGTCGTCCTTATCATCGTGCTGCTGGCAGTCGTAATATCCCTATGCCGCCTCGGATTTCTCTACAGCCTGTATCTGGACGGAAAAGACGCTATCATCACCCACGAACTGGTTGTGATTGAATAAACAAAAAAAGCAAGCCAATCCAATACCCGAATCAGCTTGCAATCATTCAATTCTCCATGTTCTGATCTCTTCCCGCCACAATCAACTAATAGTTCTCCGCCTTGATCCGAAAATACCCTTGGGCGTGGTGGCAGACCGGACAGATTTCCGGAGCGTCCTTGCCTTTGACTTCGTGTCCGCAGCTGCCGCAGATCCATGTGACTTCGCTGTCTCTGGCAAAGACCTGCTGGGTCTTTATGTTCTCCCAAAGCTTCCGGTAACGGGTCTCGTGTTCCTTCTCGATAGCCGCCACCTGCTCCATCTGCCGGGCGATCTGCTCGAAACCTTCCTCCCGCGCCACACACGCCATATCATCGTACATTTCGCTCCACTCGTAATGCTCACCTTCCGCCGCGGTCATGAGATTTTCCGGCGTCGTGCCGATCCCCACGAAATGCTTGTACCAGATCTCCGCATGTTCCTTTTCATTGTCCGCCGTCTCGCGAAACAGCTCTGCGATCTGCCGATACCCCTCTTCCTGCGCCTTTGCAGCAAAAAACTCATACTTGTTGCGTGCCTGCGACTCCCCGGCATACGCGATCAACAGATTATCATACGTCTTACTTCCCTTTAAATCCTGCATTTTCCAATACCTCCTTGCAAACAGTTATCTGTAGTATGCCCGCCGCCGGAAGCTTTATGCCTGCTCTGTCAATCGTTTTTGAAAATGTCTTAGAGAATTTGTAATATCTTGCTGCCTGCCTCGCCTCATCTACCAAAATCTTCGAATTGAAGTTTTTCAGGTGTGTTTTCGAGAATTTCGAGCCGGCAAATCGGAAGCAGCAAGATCAGATTCTTCGTATGGAAGAAAATTTGGTGAAAAACGAGAAGTTCGCGGCGATCGACTGGAGAGTACAACCTCTATAGCGCGTGATTTTCTCTAAAACTTGAGAAACAACGGCGAGGTAAAGAATTAGATTATATAGTCCTTGCCTGAACACAGCTCCGATTCTCGTTTTACATTGAATTTTCCTAGAAACGAAGATTTAGCAAAAATTATGTCAACCTCCTTTTCACGAGATAGTATCCTATATTGCCCGCTGCCGGAACCCTCCCCGCTGCCGAAAGCTTTATACCCGCTCTTGACAGAAATCTGCCGCCATGATACGCTACCCATACAAGCTATTTTCTGAATATTCGCATTTTCGAAGCGTGTCAAAACGCACTGCAACAGTAAAGGAGGCCAGTCATGAATACGAAAAAACTGACCCGCAAGCATATCGCAAACATCATAGTCTGTTCCATCATCCTTCTGGCCCTGATCGTCGCTTTCATCTGCTACGTCCACGAACCCCGTCTGATCCAGGATACAAACCGCAAACCCGACATTTCTTTTAACGGAACGACCTTTGATATTTCTGCAAAGGACTTCGTCCGGATCGTCAACAAGGATCTGGATAAAGAAAGGCTTGCACTCATCTCTGAGGATTATGCAATGGATCAGTACGGAAATACCGTAGAAAATGAAAAAGGGGAAGAATTTGACTTTGATCTGGTGGAATACACCTGCCCGATCAATAAGATCCTGGAACTTCATCTGTTTTCCATTCCTGAACTTGGTGACGGGATTGCCGTGATCCAGCTTCAATCTCGCAAAACTGAAGCTCTCACAACAAAGCAAACGGAGCAAAACGAAGCTTATTACCGGATCATCTGTGATAATGTAGAGCCACGCTTTATTTCTGAGAAATTCAACACTCATATAGGATATCACAACTCCTGTAAGCTAGATGACCTGCTCTTCTACTACAACTCCACCGATGAAAGTTTGGATGGAGAGCCGGAACATAACCTCTACATCTACGGCATCCAACAAAAAGATCTAGGCGACAAATACCCGCTCTTTTAGGAACTCACCTTAGTCCCACGCCCAGGTCCGCGCTCTCACACACGGGCTTACCACGCCCAGGTTCGAGTTCTCACACACGGCCTTACCTCCACGCCCAGGTCCGACGCTTCACCGCGTAGTGCCGGGCTTCCCACGCCCTGGGTTGACGCTTCCCGCTTAGTGCCGGGCTTAAGGATGAATTTCTGGAAAATTATAGGCGATTTTTCATCTCAAATCAGCTATTTCAGAACACAAGGATGAATGGGTTCAAACGACCCCCTCGAAAACCCGCTTTTCATCCAAAAAAGAGAATATCATGCCGTTAAGGATGAAAACCGCACCGACACTGGCCTGAAAACCGCACTGCCCAAACCGACACTGCACGGCCCGCCGCGACCAACACCCAAAAACCAAAAAACAAAAAAACTCCCCACACCGCCCGCACCTCGCAGGCCGCAACAGGGAGTTTTCTTTTGATTCCATTCTATTCTTCCACACGCATGATATTCGCGCCCAGGTTCCGCAGCTTTTCCACGAAGTGTTCGTAGCCGCGATCCACATGGTAGATCTGGGAGATCTCCGTCGTGCCTTCTGCGATGAGACCCGTCAGGACTACGGCCGCACCGGCTCTCAGGTCGGTCGCTACCACCTGCGCCCCCTGCAGCTCCTTGTCACCCGGGATGATGGCACAGTTTCCATCGGTCTTGATGTTGGCGCCCATACGATTGAATTCCCCAACATGCATGAAACGGTTTTCAAACACCGTTTCGATTACCACGCTCGGACCCTTCGCCACGGTCAGAAGCGCCATAAACGGCGACTGCATATCCGTAGGGAATCCAGGATACGGCAGCGTCTTCACATCAGTGGAAACGATCGGGTTCACATCGCCCCGTGCCACCAGACCTTCATCAGTCATAGTGATGTCCGCGCCGCACTCTCTCAGTTTAGCGATGACTGCCTTCAGATGATCCGGCACCACATTCTTGATGAGAACATTTCCCTTGGTCATAACAGCGCCAACCATGAAGGTTCCAGCCTCGATCCGGTCAGGGATCACGTGGTGAGAAACGCCCTTCAGCTTCTCGACCCCTTCGATCTTGATAGTGTCCGTGCCGACGCCCTTGATCCGTGCGCCCATTTTATTCAGAAAGTTTGCCAGATCGACGATTTCCGGCTCCTGCGCCGCATTCTCCAGAACAGTTGTACCCTCTGCCAGAGAAGCTGCCATTATGATGACCTCAGTCGCACCTACGCTTGGGAAATCCAGATAGATAGTCGTACCCTTCAGCTTGTCGGCTTTCGCATCCACGATCCCTCTTGCCAGCCTTTCTTCATCTATAGTTGCGCCCAGTGCCTTAAGACCCTTCAGATGAAGTTCCACCGGCCGCTTGCCAATAGCACATCCGCCAGGAAGGGGGATCACTGCGCGACCCGTTCTCAAGAGCAGAGCTCCCAGCACCAGGATCGACGCCCGCATCATCTTCACCAGCTCATAAGGAGCCTCGTACGTCAATACACTGCCAGCTGTAATATCTACATTATTTTCATCCAGCTCCGGATCCACGGTTGCGCCCAGACTCTCCAGAAGCTTGCACATCACCTGTACATCTCTGAGTGCAGGCACATCCTTGATCTCACATTTCTCTTCCGTTAAAAGTGCCGCCGCCATGATCGGCAGAACAGCGTTCTTCGAACCGCTGATCTTTACTTCTCCATGTAAAGGAGCGCTTTTCTGTACTAAGAATTTTGCCACTTTTTTCCTCCGAACTGTTAATTTACAACTAACCCATTATACTTCCTTACCGGCTTTTTTTCAAGAGCGATTCACATATCTTCTCATAAGTAAGGAAGAGACCTTTTGAGTTTTCCACATGAGGGGAGCAAAACTTGATAGTAGAGCCTCTTCCTGTCTCTATTGTTCCCCGGTCACATGTTTTCAAGCATCCCTGCGAAAAAAAAGAGCAACGAAATTGCTCTTTTTTTCATGCATGGTTACAGTGATTTCAGTTCTTCAACGCACTTAGCGCATACGTTCTTGCCTTTGATCTGACGGATGCCGTCTGAACTTCCGCAGAATACGCATGCCGGCTGATATTTTTTCAGCATGATGGATTCACCATCCACATAAATTTCTAAAGGATCCTTTATTTCTATATTTAAAGTTCTCCTTAATTCGATCGGAAGAACTATTCTTCCCAGTTCATCAACCTTACGTACGATTCCCGTTGCTTTCATACTTAGACTCCTTTCATTCCTTTTACCAGCAATCGAACCTGCCCGCCCTGCGGGGATTTTCGATTCGCATCTACTCCTTCGAACCAGCCTTCTTCACAGCTGCGACCGCTTTTATTACAGAAGAGATCGCAGAGAAAATATTCTGATCTCCCTTGACGGCCTTCGACAGCGACTCCACGGATTCGGAAACATCGCCAATGATCCCATCCACGTCTTTGCTGCGCTTGGCTGCCAGGTCTGTGATAGTTGCCACATCCTCCAGAATATTGATTGTGTGATCCATGGAAGTTAACAACTTCCGTGTTAATTGTATCAGATAAACGATCAGCACCAGAAGTGCGATACCTAATACGATCAAAAAAAGTGTTTTTAAATCTATCATCACATTCATGACCCTCTCTCCTTTACTCAAACGGTATATACTATATGATATCACATTATTTGGAAATCCCCAACATATTTTTTGATTTTTAGAGTATTTTTAGTTAGAGGTGATTTTATGATGAATTATATATGGGGGTTTATGCTCATCGCAGGGATCGTCGTTTCCCTTGCCACCGGCAGGGCGGATGCATTCACTGACAGCTTCCTGGCCAGCTGTACAGATGCAGTAGAATTCACGCTATCCCTGGCAGGAGTCATGGCCGTCTGGAGCGGTCTGATGAAGATCGCAGAAGAGTCCGGGCTCATAGATCATGCTGCAAAGGCCCTCCGGCCCATCCTTACTTTTCTCTTTCCCAAAGAAAAAGACAGCCAGACGCTGGCCATGATGATCATGAGCTTTATGGCAAACATCTTCGGAGCCGGAAACAGCGCCACCGTATTTTCCCTCAAAGCCATGGAGAGGCTCGATGCTGAAAACGGTCATTCGCCCCGTGCCAGCAATGCCATGTGCATGTTCCTCGCTCTGAGCATGTCCATGATCCAGCTTATTCCCATCACTGTCATCAAAGTGAGAAGCGATCTGGGATCCGCCTCACCGGATGATATCATCCTGCCGTCCATTGCCGCAGGTCTCATCTCCATGGCTGTCTCCGTCTGGATCTGCAAGCTCTTTGAAAGGAAGTCACCTGATGCCTGATATCCTCAGCTTATTATCCATAGCATTCCTGCCACTGCTCATCACCATCATCCTCGTATGGGGCATATGGAAAAAAGTCCCCATATACGATACCTTCATCAAAGGTGCTAAAGATGGCCTGAAAACCAGTGTGGAGATACTGCCGTTCCTTCTTGGGATCTTCCTGGCGATAGGCGCTCTGACCTCCTCCGGAGCCATGGGATTCCTTCAGGAGACCACTCGTCCCTTTTTCGAGAAAATCGGCATTCCGCAAGAACTGATCTCCCTGATCTTACTGCGCCCTGTTTCAGGAAGCGGCTCCCTGGTGCTTGCTCAGCAGATCATGGAAGTCACCGGGCCCGACTCCTTTGCAGGAAGAGCTGCCTCCGTCATGGTCGGAAGCTGCGAAACGGTATTCTACGTCCTCGCTCTGTATTTTGGCGTCACTTCCGTAAAAAAAATGCGCCATGCATTCCTGTCGGGGATCGCCGGCTACATCGCCGGAGTCATGGCGTCAGTATATCTGTGTCATATCATGTGATCCACTGTCCCCGCATACTAGATCCGTTCATAAATTTTCTGGATCTCCCGGCTGTAGCTTCCTCTGCCGTCATATACGGCCAGCTGCGGGAGATATTTCAGTTCTCTGCCGCCTCCCAGTACACAGTGGATCAGGACGATATTGGGTGCCTGCCCTGCTTCCGGCACCACAAACCGGATCGTCTTCGGTTCCAGTCGGCATCGTCTGCAGCTTTCAAAAATATCGACAAGCCTGGACGGGCGATGCACCAGGAACAGCTGACCGCGCCGCTTCAAGATCTTTGCAGCAGCCTGCAGGAAGCCATCCAGATCAGCCGTCGTCTCATGACGTGCACGAAACTTTCCCGCCCCTTCTGCCGGAATAGCGCTTCCCTTCGCAAAATACGGCGGATTGCTGGTCACCACATCAAACCCTCCGTTCTCCATTGCGCCCTGCCACACGCCATCCTCTGCAAAAGCTTTTGCACTCCCACATCCGGCAAGCTCCGCGATATCGCCGCACCCAAAGTGTATTTGTTCACAAAGGCCATTGAGCCTGCTGCTTTCACGAGCCAGCCCGACAGATCCCTCGTTGAAATCCAGACCGAAATAGCGACTGTCCCCGCTGCCTGCCTTGTGATGAAGAATAAAAGGAATGACTCCTGTCCCGGTTCCCAGGTCAGCTGCATACCGGTATCCGCCGCATATCGACGCCGCGAAATCAGCCAGGATCACCGCATCTACGCCATAGCAGAATTCCGAAGGGTCCTGCAGAAGTTTTAAGTTTCCAAATCCTATATCATCCGTCCGTATCTCTGTCATAGCCGTCCTTCACTCACCCTGCACACCGGGTTTTAATCTTTCATCAGTTCCTTGATTTCCTTCAGCAGATCACCTTCGATCTCCGCCAGGTCATCTTCCTTTTCCTTCTTCTTGTGACCGCCATGACCGTGTTTCTTGTTGATCCGTTTGATTTCTTCCTTGCCGTAGTTGTAAAACTCGGTGCTCAGCTTTTCCTCACCGTTTTCATCCTTTTTGCCGTTGTCTAAGACCAGCCGCGTCTTGATGATGTTTTCCAGGATGTTGACATCGCTTACGATAGCCATACCGTCCGGCGTTTTTATCCGTTCTCCCACTGCCGGCATACCCTTTTTCAGATGAGTATACACCTCGTTTTCGAACTTCAGACAGCACATTAGACGTCCGCACATGCCGGAGATCTTTGACGGATTAAGGGATAGATTCTGAACCTTCGCCATCTTGATGGATACCGGCTCGAAATCCGACAGCCACGTACTGCAGCAAAGTCCTCTGCCGCAGCTTCCGACACCGCCGATCATCTTGGCTTCATCGCGCACACCGATCTGCCGCAGCTCTATCCTCATGCGGAATACAGAAGCCAGATCCTTGACCAGCTCCCGGAAATCGATCCTGCCGTCCGCCGTAAAATAAAATACCACCTTACTGTTGTCAAACGTATATTCCACATCAATCAGCTTCATCTCCAGATGATGTGCATCGATCTTTTCCTGACAAAGCTTCATGGCATGATCCTTCTTGGCCAGATTGTCCCTGTGCCGCTTCTGATCTTTCTCCGTGGCGATCCGAATGATATTCTTAAGCGGAGAGACGATCTCAGAATCCTTCACCTCCGTCACGTCCATGACGATCTTGCCGAATTCCAGCCCTCTGGCTGTCTCCACGATAACATTGTCACCCATCTTCACATCTATTTTCGCAGGGCTGAAATAATACAGCTTGCCTGCATCTTTAAATTTTACTCCTACTACTTTGGCCATATCTATCCTCCGATTTTTAACATTAAA
>ERZ824978.389-NODE-389-length-65232-cov-4.121285_pt1 | contig 65232 bp, 58 predicted proteins | sample MGYA00519860_ERZ824978 | MGnify/ENA primary metagenome ERZ824978 (study PRJEB31778, sample SAMEA3449184) | human gut metagenome | biome: human gut; feature: human-associated habitat; material: faeces | place: United Kingdom | collected 2010/2012 ... | reverse complement strand
AACCGAAACGAGGATTTGGCACGGCAGTGCCAAAGACGACGATTGAGGTTGCGGAACGGAGACTCAGTGCCTTATGCCGCAGCACTTTCCCCGCGAACCAGCTTAAGGGTGCGCAGCACCGAGGACGAGGACAGCCCTGAAAGGGCTACCGCAGTCCGAAGCCCGCGCCCCGTAGGGGAGCGGGCCGCAGAGCGCTGTTCGCGGGCGCAGGCGGTCGATCAGGGGGGCGACAGTCTGAAGCCCGCCTGACGGCGGGCTTTTTTATGGGGAATTTCAAATTTTTCTCGCTGCCCCGGTGGAATTCAAATAGGATTTTCCTTTTGTAGGCGGCATTTTGGGCTGCTCCCGGTTCGGTGCAAATTGTATTTTGATTGTACGGAAACGCCTTTTTTGGATTTTCCTGTTGACAGACCGGGAAAAGCGTGATATCATGCCACCATTCCATTAAGGCGGCGACGTCGTAAGTTAGGAGGAGTCATCGTGACGAACTCATGTGCCATGCGAATGAACATGATGTGCGCGTGCGTTGGCTCGTGCTATTTGTGTTGCGTCGCTTAAGGAAAGAAGTTGTTTAAGCCCGCCTCGCAATAGTGCGAGACGGGCTTTTTGTTTGGAATGACGCAAAGACGCGGAAGGATGGATGAACGGAATGGAGACGCAGGAGCGAACCGTGCCGCAGATCGAACTGCGGGGGCTCAGCAAGGTCTACCAGATCCCTGGCGGCGAGGTGCAGGCGCTGAACAACATCAACCTGACCATTGAGCAGGGCGACATTTACGGCATTATCGGCATGAGCGGTGCGGGCAAGAGCACGCTGATCCGCTGCCTGAACCGACTGGACACGCCGACCGACGGACAGGTGCTGATCGACGGTCAGAACATTCTGGCCATGAGCAAGAAGCAGCTTTTGCAGACCCGCCGCCGCATGGCCATGATCTTCCAGCAGTTCAACCTGCTGATGCAGAAGAGCGTGGCCCGGAACGTGCGCTACCCGCTGGAGATCGCGGGCGCGCCCAAAAAGCAGGCCAACGAGCGGGTGATGGAGCTGCTTAAGATCGTCGGGCTGGAGGAGAAGGCCAACGCCTACCCCGCCCAGCTGTCCGGCGGCCAGAAGCAGCGGGTGGCCATCGCCCGGGCGCTGGCCAGCAACCCGGAAATGCTCCTGTGCGACGAGGCCACCAGCGCGCTGGACCCCATGACCACCCAGAGCATTCTGGAACTGCTCAAGAAGATCAACGCCGAGTTGGGCATCACCGTGGTACTGATCACCCACGAAATGGCGGTCATCCGCCAGATCTGCAACAAGGTCGCCATTCTGGACGGCGGCAAGCTGGTGGAGCAGGGTACGGTCGACGACGTGTTCATGCACACCAAGTCCGCCGCAGGCAAGCGCCTGTTCGGCATCCTGCCGGAGAACGAGGACGACGTGCCCACCCAGCCGGCCCTGCGCATCGTCTTCGACGGCTCGGCGGCGGATCAGCCGGTCATCAGCCGTCTTGTCAAAGATTTGGGCTTTGATGTGAACATTCTGGCCGCGGATATGCATCAGTTCAACGGCAAGACCTACGGCCAGATGATGGTAGCCCGCCCGGAGGACCCTGCAGAGCTCAAGCAAGTGCAGGATTATCTGGCGAAAGCGGGCCTGACGACGGAGGAGGTGAGCGGGCAATGAACTGGGAGCAGCTGGGATCGCTTTTGTGGACGGGAACCGTTGATACGCTGTACATGACCTTCTGGAGCAGCGTGATCGCCTATCTGATCGGTCTGCCGCTGGGCGTGTTGCTGGTGGTCACCCGCCGGGACGGCATCATGCCTTCCCCGGGCTTCAACTCCGTGTTGGGTGTGCTGGTCAACTTTCTGCGTTCCATTCCCTTCATTATTATGTTGGCCATGCTTTTCCCCGTGACCCGCGCCGTGATGGGCACTGCCATCGGCACTCGCTCCATCATCTTCCCGCTGGTCGTCAGCGCGTTCCCCTATGTGGCTCGCATGGTGGAAAGCTCGCTGGAAGAAGTGGATCACGGCATTATCGAAGCCGCCCAGTCCATGGGCTCCACCAATTTCCAGATCATTTTCAAGGTGCTGCTGCCGGAATCCGTTCCTTCTCTGGTGAACGGCGCGGCCATCAGCGTGACGACGATCCTTGGCTACACCGCGCTGGCCAGTGCGGCGGGCGGCGGCGGTTTGGGCGCCCTCGCCATCACCAAGGGCTTGAACGTCCGCAAATTCGACATCATGTACTCGGCCAGCCTGCTGCTGGTGGTACTGGTGCAGATCATCACCGTCTTCGGCACGCGGTTCACCCGCGGCCTGGACCATAAAAAACGCTGATTTCGAAAGGAGAAACCCCGATGAAAAAGCTGTTTGCCGCTATCCTGTCCCTGGTGCTGGTTCTTTCCCTGTCCACTGCCTTTGCCGGTGAAAAACTGTCCGTGATCGCTACCGAGAACCCCCATGCCGAAATTCTGGAGCTGGTGAAGGACGATCTGGCCGCGCTGGGCTACGATCTCGACCTGACCATTGCCACCGACTACGTGATCGAGAATCCCGCCACCGCCGCCGGCGACGTGATGGCGAACTTTTTCCAGCATCTGCCCTATCTGGCCCAGTACAACGGCAGCGTTTCCGAGGCCGAGCAGCTGGTACCCGTGATCTACACCCACTTCGAGCCCATGGCCATCTACGCTGGCACCAAGTCCAGCCTGGACGACATTGCCGACGGCGACAAAATCGCCATCCCCAACGACCCCGTGAATGAGAACCGCGCGCTGCTGCTTTTGCAGGACGCCGGTCTGATCAAGCTGCCCGAGGGCACCACGCTGGAAAGCACCTGCACTCCTCTGGATGTGGTGGAGAACACCAAGAATCTGGAACTGGTGGAGCTGAATGCCGAGCTGATCACCGGCGCCCGTTCCGACGTGGCCTACGCAGTCATCAACGGTAACTACGCCACGCTGGAAAAGCTGGTGCCCAATGTAGACGGCCTGTACGTGGAGGCCGCCGACAGTCAGGCCGCCCAGTCCTACGTGAACGTGGTGGTTGTGAAGCCTGAAAACGCCGAAGCGGATTGGGTCAAGGCGCTGGAGAAGGTCATCTACACCCAGAAGGTGTATGATCTGATCGTGGCTTCCGGCTTCGCCCCCACCTTCACCCCTGCGGACGCTCAGTAAAAACACAAAGGGTTGGGGCTTTATCCCCATCCCATTTACTGCAAAATGTCTCTGCTTCTTCGGCAGGGACATTTTGTTTTGGTGAAAAAACGTCCATCCCCGTAGAAAGTGCTCGCCAAAAGCCGAAAGTTTCCCCTATCTAATTTTTTTTGGTTTTTTTCAAAAAAGCTGTTTCACTCTCTGCGGTTTTGGTTATATAATAGATGCAGGCGATAAGAAACCTGCCACCAAGAAAAATACCAAAACTTTTAGGAGGTACATGAATATGAAGTGGGTTTGCTCTGTTTGCGGTTATGTTTACGAAGGTTCCGAGGCTCCCGAATTCTGCCCCCAGTGCAAGGCTCCCCGCGCCAAGTTTGTGAAGGCCGAGGGCGAAAAGGTGTGGGCCGCCGAGCATGTGGTCGGCGTGGCCAGCGACGTGCCGGAAGAAATCAAGCAGGGTCTTCGGGAGAACTTCACCGGCGAGTGCACCGAGGTCGGCATGTATCTGGCTATGGCCCGCGCCGCTCATCGGGAAGGCTACCCGGAAATCGGCCTCTACTGGGAGAAGGCTGCCTATGAAGAAGCCGAGCACGCCGCCAAGTTTGCCGAGCTGCTGGGCGAAATGGTCAGCGCGTCCACCAAGGAGAATCTGACCGTCCGTGTGGAAGCCGAAAACGGCGCGACCATGGGCAAGACCGAGCTGGCCAAGAAGGCCAAGGCGCTGGGTCTGGACGCCATCCACGACACCGTGCACGAAATGGCCCGCGACGAGGCTCGTCACGGCAAGGCTTTCGAGGGCCTGCTGAAGCGGTATTTCGGCTAATCGAAGCGCAAGTAAATCAAATATTTTAGGGAATCACCCCCAGAAGGGGTGGTTCCCTTTTTCGCGTTTGGACATCAAGTGGTAAATGATTTCCTCTTCCGCAAGGAAATAGTACCCCGAACCCTTTGAAAATTTAAGCTTTTTTCAAGCAGCTTACGGGACATTGCGGGACAGTACCTTCAGACGAAATACGGATTGGGCTTAAACAACAATGCGATGCAGTCGATCAGCCAGCCAATGCCAAACAGGCCGACAGTCAGCAGATACAGTATGCCCATGCCGGTTTTTCCTTCATAAAACTTGTGCGCGCCAAGAAAACCGAAAAACAGGCACAAGAAAAATGCCGTCCATTTACTGCGCTTTTGCGAAACGTTGGAAGCGTTGTTCACGTTTTCATTGACGTTGCTGTTCGTATTCGCATTGTTGATAATGACCTGAGGCGCAGGCGCGTCGCGCCGCAGTTCCTCTACCTGACGGCCGCATAATGTACACAGTACGGCGTCCTCCGGGATTTTGCCGCCACAGTATTTGCAAAACTTCATCGGCTGATTTTCAGCATCCATCGTATAATCCTCCCGTTTTTTTCTCATTATATCTCAAAATGAGATAAAAAGCAATATCTCATTCTGAGATAAATATAATGAAAACAAAGCGTAAAAGGAGGAGGGAAAAGCATGCGTCTGCGGGAATTGCGCGAGGATCGCGACGTGACGCAGAAGGAGCTGGCCGATATTCTTCATATACGCCAGAACACCTATTCTCAGTATGAGAATGGGCAGCGTCAGCTTCCGCTGGACGCGCTGATTCGCTTGGCGGAGTGCTTTCATACCTCGACCGATTACATACTGGGTTTGACCGACGTGTCAAAACCGTATCCCCGCGCGTCGAAGCGTCCGTGACGCGCTTTTTTGTACGCTGTTCCTACCGTTATTGCTTTTTGGGGGCAGAAGAGCCGACAAGCCCTTGTAGCCGCCGGGCAGAACCAAAAGCTCAAAGTTCCCAGTTCCTTCGTGGGGGAAGAACGAAACCCGCTATCGTACATATCAAAAGTTTGCTTAATGTAGCTAGTCATTGCTTTTTTCCAGTGCTTTCTATCCAACCTTTTCTTATTTCACTGACTGTGGAAGGCATTTTTCTCCTCCTTTCTGTTTTTCAGAACAACGATAATATGCTGTCAATTGGATAATAGCATATTACCGTTGCTTTTTCAATTGAAAAAGCAAAAAAATATAGCTTATTTTTCTTTCTTGAACGGCTATTATTGCATCAGAGGTGGAATAATAATGGATGAAAAATTCGTGCGGGAGAGAATCACGCAGCTGCGGCTGCGGAAGGGCGTGTCGGAATATCGAATGAGCTATGACCTCGGCCACAGCCGGGGCTATGTGCACAATATTTCCTCCGGCAAGGCCCTTCCCCCCATGAAGGAATTTTTTGCCATCTGTGATTACTTCGGGCTGACACCCCAGCAATTTTTTGACGAAGGGACGCAGAACCCCGAGCTGATTCAAAAGGCTGTCGCGGGGATGAAGCAGCTGGACGAGACCGATCTGTTGATGCTTTTGGGACTTATTAACCGCCTTCTGGAAAAGAAATAAATAGCAAACCGCCCGCCGAAAGCTTCTCGGCGGGCGGTTTGGGCTTCATGCGGTTTATTCAGCTTCGTAGCACACGTAAGCGTCTGCGGTGCTGATTTCGATATTGTTCGTCTGGAAGTAGCGGATGAAATCGCTGTCGATATACACACGAATGGTCACGGTGCTGCCGGGATGAACGCCCAGGCTGTCAGCGTACTGGCCCCGAACGTAGACCAGATTGCCCTCCTGATCGTGCAGCGCCACGGTGACATAGGGGCCATACTGAATAGCGTCGGTGTTGTTGGTCAGGGTGACATATACGTAGCTGTCGTATTCATCCTTCATCTCCAAGGTGGCCTCGCAGGGCACAAACGTTACCTCGGAGGCGTAGTCCTCCGTGTCCATGGAGAACTTGAAGTCAGCGATATCGGCGGTTTCCAGCGTGCTTTCCCAGATGGAATCGCTGACATACAGAGATTCGCCGGGTTGCAGGATCACCGAGGACGGATTGGCGGTCACATAGCTTTCGGAAACCAGCACATCGTCGTCGGAGCTGAAGCCCACCAGTTTGCCGGTGCCCACGCCGATGGCAGCGTCGCCGGTGTTTTCCACCTTGGCAAAGAAATAGGCGTTGCTGGAGCCTTCAAACTCGATCAGATTCTTTTCGGTCACGGTAAGCTTTCCTTCGGCCAGCGCCGTCACGGAAAACAGGCAAACTCCCAGAGCGAGAACCAGTGCAAAAAACCGCTTCATTGGTCTTTCCTCCCAAAACATCTTCATTTTCGGCGGTGAAAACCGTCTAAACCATACCTATTATAGGGCATCCTTTTTCAAAAGGCAAGCTCAGAAAACCAGTTCGCCGGGACGGTAGCCATGAGGAAGTTCTTCTTCCTCCAAAAAAGAGAAGGATTCATCCTGCAAAATGGGCAGGAAGGCTTCGTAGGGCAGCCGGTCAAACTCGCAGGCATAGCTGCTGGAGCCAAACCATCCGCCCTCCTTGGCCCGCAGGTTCAGGTCGCGGGCAAATTTGGTATGATTGGAGCAGTCATGCACCACGATGGGCCAGCTTTCCTCGTCCGCCTGTTTCATCAGGCGGAAGGTGATCTCCCGGCTCCAAATAGGCGACACATAGCCCTGACGGCAGAGGTACATCTCCTCGCCCCAGTAATTTCCAATGTTGTTGGGATTCAGGTGCAGTTCGGCGCAGTTCATGAAGTCGATCCCCGTAGCCAGAATCTGCTCCTTCTTCTGTTGGAACTGCCGTTCGAAATCCGGGGTCATGGGTGTTTCGATACCCACGAAGGGGATATATTTTTTCGCCGTTTCCATGGCGCGGATGACCTTGTCCGCGCAGCCGGAAGCACCCAGATTGAACCGCAGCTCGTTCAGGCCGCTTTCCCCCAGCGCCCGCAGGTTTTCTTCTGTGGCCAGCGTGCCGTTGGTGTACATATGCTGGTGAATGCCCGCCTCCCGGAAGTAGCGGATAATACCGTAGTACTTTTCAATTTCCATAAAGGGTTCCAGATAGACGTAGGAAATGCCCGTGGGCTTCTTCTGGATGGACAACAGCAGCGGAATATCCCGCTCCCGGAAGCGGGTACCGCCGATCTCCCACAAGCCCTCGCCCACCGGCGGCTGGCAGTCCATTTCGCCGAAGTCGTAGCAGAACGGGCATTGCAGATTGCACTTGTTGGTCTTGCGGATGGCCGTCAGACCCGTGCCAAGCAGGCAGGAGCAGCAGCCCCGTGGAAATTTCTTTTCATCGCCCACATACAGGGTGCGGCCCTGCAGATTTTTCAGATGGGGAATCTCCCCCATCAGCCGCTCGTTCCGTGCGTCCACCGCGTCCTCGATCTGGCTGAACACCGCATAGATGATCTCCTGCTGGTGCTGCTGAATTTCTTCATCCTCCGGCAGAGCGGCAAAAAAAGTAAACCAGCTCAGCGCGTCCTTTTTGGAAATTTTCATGTTTCCATCCTCCCGGAATCCCGTTGTATTTCGCGTTTTTCAGTATGACACGCGCTTGGCGGCTTGTCAATGCAAACCGCTCCCGGCGAAAAAGCTCAGAGAGAACGAACGCTTTCTCCCTCCACCAGCCGTCCCGGAATGGTTACGTACCGGGGCAGAAAATCCTGCGGCTTCTCAATGGCTTCCAGCAGCATCCGGGCCGCTTCCTGCCCCATGACGGAAATATCCTGCCGGTAGGTGGTCAGCCTTGGTGTGAACAGTTGGGCCAGCTTGATGCCGTCGTACCCGGCGTAGCTGAGGTTTTCCGGCAGCGTCACGCCGTCCCGTCGGAGCAGGTCCAGCCCGCCGATGCAGGAATAATCGTCCTGAAACAGAATGCAGGTGGGCGTCTCCTCCAGCGCCAGCAGGGCTTTCGCTTCCCGGGCTGCGCTTTTGCGGTCGTGATACAGCGCCGGACGAAGATAGGCTTCCGGAATGGACAGCTCCAGCTCACTGCAGACAGCCCGGAAACTTTGCAGCCGGGTACGGGTCACGCTGGTGTCCTCGCCATGGATAAAAGCGATCTTCCGATGACCCTTTTCATAGGCCAGCCGCACCAGTTCGCCCGTGCCCTGCATATTGTCGGACAGCACCGCGCCCCGGCCCGGAAAGGTATTCTCAATGGAGATCATAGGCAGCTTGCTTTCCAGAATTTCCCGCATTTCTTCCTGACGAAAACCGGCGCTCATGATGATAATTCCATCGTATCTCCGATAAACGCAGTATTGCAGCAACTCCCCCGCCGTGTGCAGGCGCAGGGAATTGATAGGCGTTACATCATAGCCGCTGCCCTCCATCACTTCCTGAATGCCGGCGGCGACCCGGGAGAAAAAGTCATGCGTCCAGATATTTTCATCCCGCTGGCACATGAGAAGCCCAATGGTCTGAGAGCGATTGGTTTTCAGGGTGCGGGCCGCAGCGTTTGGCGTATAGCCCATCTGGGTCGCCACCTGACGAATATGCCGTGCCGTTTCTTCCCCGATGTCCGGCATTCCGTTCAGCGCCTTGCTGACCGTTGCCACCGAACATTTGCATTTGACGGAAATATCCTTGAGCGTGACCATAAACGTCGCTTCCTCTCCTACGCGCCGTTTCTTCAGCGCAAAACAAAAGAAACAAAACGTGCGTCCTCAATCGTTTACGCCATTATAGCGGAAAGCCCGACAGGGTGTCAATAGGCACAAAAGCCCCATCCCGGCACCTGTCCGGCCGGAACGGGACTCACAGATTTCTGTTGGGCCGTTCGTGTTTTATTTGTAGAACAGTGCTGCCCATGTGGCGTTTTCAGCCGAAAACGGACATGGCCAGCACCGCCAGAATGATCAGCGGCAGCACATACGTCATGTAAGGACGGATCCAGCGTGGCAGCCGAGCGCCCCGGTCTCCCAGATTGACCTCGGCAAAGTACCGATCCCATCCCCAGCCGTACCGGGTAGTGCAGAAAAGCACGTAGAACAGACTGCCGATGGGCAATAGCAGGTTGGAAACGGCAAAATCCTCCAAGTCCATAATGCCGAGGCCAAAAATCTTTACGCTGCTCCACACATTCAGACTCAGCGCGCAGGGCAGGGAAAGAACCATCAAAAGCGCCGCGTTGATCAGGGCGATCATCCGGCGGTTCAGCTTCGTCAGCTCCAGCCAGAAGGACATGATGTTTTCAAACACGGCAATGACCGTAGAAAAAGACGCGAAAATCATGAACAGGAAGAATAGCATGCCGATCACCCGCCCGCCGGGCATTCCGTTGAAGATGCTGGACAGGGTGGTGAACAGGAAGCCCGCGCCCACGCTGCCAGCGTCGGCGGTCACGCCCTGATTATAGGTAAAGCAGGCCGGGAAGATGATCATGCCGGACATGATCGCCACAAAGGTATCCAGACACACGATGGTGACGGATTCGCCCAGCAGACGGCGTTCCTTGCCGATATAGCTGCCGAAAATCGCAATCGAGCCAATGCCGAGGCTCAAGGTAAAGAAGGACTGCCCCATCGCCGCAGAGATCACCGTACTCACGCCCGCTTCTTCCAGCCGCTTCAGTGAGGGCACCAGATAAAAGCGCAGCCCCTCCGCCGCGTTGGGCAGCGTAGCGGAATAGACCGCCAGTCCGATCATCAACGCCAGCAGTGCCACCATCATCCACTTGGTAATGCCCTCCACGCCCTTTTGCAGGCCCATGGAGCAAATGCCGAAGCAGATCAGAATGACGGCGAAGGCGCTTACCACCATCAGGCCCGGATTGCTGACCATACTGCCGAACACCGCCGACAGGCCCTCCACCCCGGAGGCGCTCATGATGGAGCCGGTCAGATATTTCACAAAATAAATGACCATCCAGCCGGAAATGACGGTATAGAACATCATCAGCAGATAATTGCCGCAGATGCCCAGATATTTCATCAGGTGCCAATTCTGGCCCTTCTTTTCCAGCACGTCAAAGGAGGAGGCGATGCTGCGCTGGCTTCCGCGACCCACCGCCAGCTCCGCGCTCATGATGGGCAGGCCCAGCAGCACCAGAAACGCAATGTATATCAATACAAAGACTCCGCCGCCGTAAGCGCCCGTAATGATGGGAAAACGGTACACATTTCCAAGGCCGATGGCGCATCCGGCCGATATCAGAATAAACCCAAGCCGCGAGGCGAATTTTTCACGGGATTGCTCCATTGCATCTCACCATCTCTAACATCATTTGTCAAAACCTGTTGTCGTTTCAGGCTATCAGAAAATAGCGGAAGATGCAAGCTGCAAAAGCGCTAATTTTCATTTTTACCCATCGAAAACAGAAAAAGTACAAAGAAACGTTTCTAAAATCCGCCCGAAATGCCCGTTGCTTTTTTTCCTTAAAAACGGTATGATAGTAAACGGCACATTTGTTCTGATTGAATCACGGGCGGGTGTGTTTTCGCCCGTCCCATTATGGAGGAGAAGCATCATGGCAAGACATCAACAGTTCGGCGGATTTGGCGGCGGAGCCAATATGCAGCAGCTCATGCGTCAGGCCCAGAAGCTGCAGGAGCAGATGACGAAGGCGCAGGAGGACATCGAGGCCCGGGAATTTTCCGCACAGGCCGGCGGCGGCATGGTCAGTGTGACCGTTAACGGCAAGCATGAAGTGACCGGCATCCAGATCAAGCCCGAGTGCGTGGATCCCGAGGACGTGGAAATGCTGCAGGACATGGTGATGGCCGCGGTGAACGAGGCCCTGCACACCGCTGAGGAGACCCGTCAGAGTGAGCTGGGCAAACTGGCCCCCGGCATGGGAGGCATGTTCTAAGCCATGGCGCAGCTGGAACCCATCGCCAAAATGGTGGCGCAGCTGTCCCGCCTGCCGGGCGTAGGCACCAAGAGCGCCCAGCGGCTGGCCTATCACATCATCAGTATGCCGCTGGAAGATGTGCGGGAGCTGGCGACGGCGATCTACAGCGGCCGCAAATCCATCCGGTATTGCAGCGTGTGCGGCAATTATTCCACAGACGAGCTTTGCGATATCTGTCGGGACGAACGGCGGCATAACGGCCAAATCTGCGTCGTGCGCGACCCCCGGGACGTGGCCGCCATCGAGCGGATGCGGGATTTTCAAGGGCTGTACCATGTGCTTCACGGCGCTCTTTCCCCCATGGACGGCGTGGGGCCGGAGGATATCCGCATCAAAGAATTGATGGCCCGTTTGAACGATCCGGATGTGAAAGAGGTCATTTTGGCCACCAACCCGGACATCGAGGGCGAAGCCACGGCCTCCTATCTGGCGCGGCTCATCAAGCCCATGGGCATTCGCGTTACCCGGATCGCCCACGGCGTGCCGGTGGGCAGCGATCTGGAATACGCCGATGAGATCACCCTTTCCAAGGCCATGGAGGGCCGCCGGGAAATGTAAACTTCTTCTGGCCGCGCATTGCGCGGCCATTCCTATTTACCGCATTCCGAACCAAAATCCGGGATGCAGAAAGGAACCAAAGATGCAGAACGCTTCGGTTTCGACGCTGATTTTAGGCGGGCTGGTACTGGTTTTGATCGTGCTGGCTGTGGTGCTGATCGCGCTGGTGGTGCAGGGTCAGCGCAGGCAGCGGCAGGAGTTTCGCCGCTTTCAGGAGCAGCTCTGGAAGGGGCTGGAAGGCATGGAGGACGACCTGCTGGAGCAAAGCGCGGCCCAGCGGCGGGAACTGTCCGAGACCATGCAGCGCACCAGCGACGGCCAAATCTCCCTTCTGTCCAACGTATTGAAAATGCAGGGTGACCAGCTCAACAGCCTGTTGGAGCGCAACGACGCCCGTATGGAGTCCCTGCGCCGCACCTTGGACGAGGGCGTGCAGCGCCTTGCCAACGAAAACCGCCGTCAGCTGGAAGAAATGCGCCAGACGGTGGACGAAAAGCTGCACAGCACGCTGGAAAAGCGACTGAACGACAGCTTTGCGCAGGTCAGCCAGCGGCTGGAACAGGTGTATAAGTCTCTGGGCGAGATGCACACGCTGGCCAGCGGCGTAGGCGACCTGAAACGGATGCTGGGCAACGTCAAGACCCGGGGCGTATGGGGCGAGATGCAGCTGGGCGCACTGCTGGAACAGGCGCTGACCTCGTCGCAGTATGCGCGGAATGTGGCGGTGGTCCCTGGCTCACAGGAGCGGGTGGAGTTCGCTGTGATCCTGCCGGGCAAGGAAGACCGGCCCGTCTATCTGCCCATCGACAGCAAATTCCCGCAGGAGGATTACGCCCGGCTGACGGAAGCGGCCGATGCGGGCGACGGCGAAGCCTGCGAAGCGGCCCGGCGCGCCTTGATGAACGCCGTGCGCACCGAGGGCAAGCGGATCGGCAAATACATCGTTCCGCCCTATACCACGGATTTCGCCGTGATGTTCCTGCCGCTGGAAGGCCTTTATGCCGAGGTCATGCGCAACGCGGAAGTAGTGGAGACCCTGCAGCGGGAGCAGCGCATTCTGGTAGCGGGGCCCAGTACACTGCTGGCACTGCTGAACAGCCTGCAGATGGGCTTCCGCACGCTGGCGATCGAGCAGCGCTCCGCCGAGGTCTGGAAGCTGCTTGGGGCGGTCAAGACCGACTTCGGCAACTTTGCCAAGGTGCTGGAGCACACGCAGGAAAAGCTTCGTCAGGCCAGCGACAGCATCGACAGTGCCTTTGTGCGCACCCGCAGCATCGAAAAGCGCCTCCGCAGTGTGGAAGCGCTGGAAGAAAGCGAAGCCGGAAAATATCTGCCGCCGGATACGCAGGAATGAATGGGAACTTCCATGCGGCGAACGCGTTGCAGAGTCTTTTCTTCTAACTTGGCAGGACGGGCAGACAGAATGACTCTATCGAAGGGCGCAAGTGGAGGGCGCTGCCAGTCAATTCCCCGTCTCTGCTGAGAAAGTGCCCGTCCAGCGGATTATTCGGTGAAACCGAACGTAAGCGCAATATGAGCAAACATTTTGGCAGCACTTTTCACAACATTCAAGCGCTGCCGTGTCCCCCTTTTTTCCAGCACGCAAAAGGGTCTGCCTATCAGCAAGGCAGACCCTTTTCTTTATAACTTACTTTCGCCAATCCCGTCCGGTGGGCACCGGCTGTTCGTTTTCATCCAGCCAGTAGGAAGCCAGATTCGGCATATCGTCCGTCAGGTCGAACCGTCCCTTCGGCACGTCCAGCCCGATGGGGCCGTGGTTCAGGATCAGCGACACATAGTCCTGAATCGAGGTAAGCGGCTTTTCCAGACGGACGCCGAAGATTTCATCCCGCGTCCGGGGCAAAGCGGAATTATGATTGTCCGAACCTGCCGTCATGGGCAGGCCATACTCCGTCCCGTAGCGGTAGGCAAACGCGTCGTTGTAGGGCACATTGGCCGCGTTGGCCGCTTCAATGCCGTCACAGTAATGCAGCCCCAGACGAATTTTATCAATGTAGCCCCGATCCCGGAAGGGATGGGCCTGCACCACGCAGCCGCCCGCCGCGTGAACGCCCTCCAGCTGCTCCTTGCGGTTCCAGTGTTCCACTTCGGGATGGTTCAGCAGCCATTCCTTGTCAAGGCCGTAGATCAGGTATTCGTCGCCCTGATAATTCTGCTCCCAGCCGAAGAAAACGTCCAGCCCGATCCGCTGGCCTTCCCGCCACGCATCTTCGTAACCGAGGCAGAAAAGCTCCACGCGCTTTTCCCACGGCAGGTCAACGGGAACGCCCGTATTGCCGCCGAAGAAATGATCCGTGATAATGATGCCCTGAAAGCCCAGCTTTTTATAATATTGAGCGTGCTGCCTGCCGTTGGATACGCCGCACAGACTGCCGAATCGGGTATGCATATGCGTTTCATACAGGTAAGCCATGGGTTTTTGATGCTCCTTCTGTTCAAGATAAGGGGGATCAGTCCACCGCCACCAAATGGAATTGAGTGGCCATATAGTCGCCCCATGCGCGGGGAATGGTCAGTCCGTGGGTCATCAGCTCGTCGCCGCCGTAAACGCGGCCGCTCTCCACATCGCGGTACTCCTTTTCAGCATCCAGACCCCGCAGGGGCAGCAACACCGGCTGCCGGTTAGGCTCGGCCGGACCGTACACATGGGTGACGACGGCTTCGCACCGGTCTTCGCTGACGCTCATAAAGGCCGTTTTGTTGCCCTCAAAGGGAGAACAGAGCCGGTAGAACTCGCCATATAAAAGCAGGGGCTGCAAGGCCTTGACCTTTTCGTTCAGACGGCGAATCTCGTCCAGTTCTTCCTTAGGCAGTCTGGTCAGATCCAGCTCATAGCCATAGGTGCCGCCCATGGCCACCGCTGCCCGGGTAGCTAGCGGCGTAGAACGACCCATCTGGTGATTGGGCACAGCGGACACGTGCGCGCCCATGGTGGAAACCGGGAACACCATCGACGTACCGTACTGAATACGGCAGCGCATGAAAGCGTCGGTATCGTCGCTGCACCACGCCTGCGGCATATAGTGCATCATGCCGAAATCGAAACGTCCTCCGCCACCGGCACAGCTTTCAAACAGTACGTCGGGGAAGCGGCTGGTCACGGCTTCCAAAATTTCGTACAGGCCCAGAATGTAGCGGTGGTTCAGCTCCTTCTGGTGCGCGCTGTCCAGTCCGTCGGAGTGGAGCATATTCATATTGCGGTTCATGTCCCACTTGACGTAGTCCACATTGCCCCGCTCCATGGCGGCGCTGACCGCGTCGATGATGTACTCCCGCACTTCCTTGCGGCTCAGGTCCAGCACCAGTTGATGGCGGCTCTCCACCTGCATCCGGCCGGGAATGTGGATGCACCAGTCGGGATGAGCACGGTACAAATCGCTGTCGGGAGAGATCATCTCCGGCTCGAACCACAGGCCGAATTTCAGCCCCAGCCCATGGATCTTGTCGGACAGACCCCGCAGCCCGTTGGGCAGCTTGCGCCGGTCGTCCACCCAGTCGCCCAGAGAGCTATTGTCCACGTCCCGATGGCCGAACCAGCCGTCGTCCAGCACAAACAGGTCGATGCCCACATCTTTGGCACAGGCGGCCAGTTCCAGCAGCTTGTCCTCGTTGAAGTCGAAATAGGTGGCCTCCCAGTTGTTCACCAGCAGGGGACGGCTGGCATGGGCGTACTTGCCCCGGGTGATGTAGCGGCCGCACAGGTGATGGAACTCCCGGCTCATGCCGTTCAGGCCGTTGGCCGAATAGCACAGATAGGCCTCCGGGGTCTGGAAGCTGTCGCCGGGTTTCAGTTCCCAGCTGAACTGGAAGGGCTGAATACCGATCTGCGCCCGGGCCATATCATTGCAGTCCACGAACACATCGGCCCAAAAGCTGCCGCTGTAGCACAGGGACAGGGCATAGACCTCGCCTTCATCCTCCGTGACGGTGGATTTCCCCAGTGCCATAAAGGGGCAGGCCTGGTGGCTGCTGGCGCCTCGAACGGATTCGACCCCCTGATGACCCGGAACCAGCGGGCGGGTAACCATCTGCCGCTCCCGCGCCCACGCGCCGCTCAGGGTTGTCAGCTGGGCATGGGTATTTTCAAGATCCACACAGGCGCTCAGGGCTCTTTCCAACACAACGGGCTGTTCCCCGTCGTTCACCACCCGCATGTTCCGGGCGATCACGTCGATATCGGGGTACACGCTGTAGCTCAATTCCACCGCAACGCCGCTGTGCTCGTCCCGAAGGCGCAGCACCAGTGTTTCGGCTTCTTCCCCGCGGGCAGAAGGCAATCCTTTCAGGGCAGGCTTGCCCTTCAGGATTTCATGGGAATCGTAGCAAAGATCCAGCGCGCTGCTGCCATCGGCCTGCCGGACTTCCAGCATCCCCTGACGCATATCGCCGCATCCGAAGACCGGGCATTCCTGCGGCAGGGTGTCCAGCGGCAGCTCGTGCAGGGTGAAACCTTCTTCCCGTTGATTGCAGCAGCGCTCCATCACGTCCGCATGGATCGCGCGCACCTTTTTGCCCCAGTATTGATGGATCGGATATTTGCCCGCCACCAGTCGAATGATATAGCTGATGCGGTCGTTTTGCAAATGAAAAACCTGATTTTCCGGCGAATACAGAATCGGCATAGACGTCCCTCAATTCATGGAATTTTCAATTTGTCCCGTCAAAGTATATCCCCACGGCCTTTCCCCTGTCAAGAGACAACCCCCGCCGTCCAACGCTCCTCTCTTGACAAACGGGATACGTTGTATTAGGCTTTGACAGGAAACATTTTTCGACGGTTTTCCATCTGAATATGCAAAAGATAATGGAGGAATTTCCATGCTGGCAAAGGAACGTGCGAAGATTTGGGCAACGGATCCTCATTTTGACGAAAAGACCCGGGAAGCGGCGGCGCAGATGCTGGAAAACGAGGAGGAGCTGCTTTCCGCCTTCGGGACGGAGCTGGCCTTCGGCACCGGCGGTCTGCGGGGCGTGCTGGGCGTTGGCACCAATCGAATGAACGAATACACCGTTGGCCGCGCTACGCAGGGGCTGGCGGACTATCTGCGGGAAAAAGACGGCAAAAGCGTTGCAATCGGCTATGACTCCCGCCTTCGTTCCCGGGAATTTGCCTATTTTGCGGCGGGTGTGCTGGCCCGAAACGGTCTGACCGCCCACGTCTACCCCCGGCTGATGCCCACCCCCATGCTGTCCTTTGCGGTGCGGGAGCTGGGCTGCGACGCGGGCATCGTCATCACTGCCAGCCACAATCCCGCCCAGTACAACGGCTACAAGGTCTACGGCTCCGACGGCTGCCAGATCACGCAGGAGGCGGCGGAAGCCATTACCGACTGTATTGAAAAGGTCCCCTACGGCGCGCCCCAGTCCATGCCGGAAGCGGAAAGCCGCGCCGCCGGTCTGCTGCGGGACGTGCCAGAGGAGATCGTCGACCGTTTTCTGGAAAAAACGCTGTCCTGCCGGGTGGCCCCCGAAGCGGAAGCGCCCCTGCACCTGATCTACACGCCCCTGCACGGCACGGGGCTGGAGCCTGTGACCAGAACGTTCCGCCGCATGAAGGGCATCCAGTTCACCTGCGTGACCGAGCAAACCACCCCCGATGGACATTTTCCCACCTGTCCAAAGCCCAACCCGGAGCTGCGGGAGGCTCTGCGCTGCGGTCTTGAGCTGGCGGAAAAAGAAAACGCGTCCCTGCTCATCGCCACCGACCCGGACTGCGACCGGGTGGGCGTGGCCGTCCGGGAAAAGGACGGGCGCTACACTGTGCTCACCGGCAACGAAGTGGGGCTACTGCTGCTAGAACACATTCTGAAGACCCGCACGGCGCTTGGCACCATGCCGGAAAACCCGGTGGTGGTCAAGACCATCGTCACCAGCGATCTGGCCTTCGCCATTGCCCGGCGTTACGGCGCGGAAGTGACGGAATGCCTGACCGGCTTCAAGTACATCGGCGAGATCATCGGCCGTTTGGAACAGGAGGGTCACCCGGAGCGCTACGTCTTCGGCTTTGAGGAAAGCTGCGGCTATCTGGCCGGAACCCACGTCCGGGACAAGGACGGCGTAATGGGCAGTATGCTGGTGGCGGAAATGGCGCAGTGCGCCGCCGCTGAGGGCCGCACGCTGGCCGAGGAAATGGAGCGCCTGTACGAGACCTACGGCTTCATGGAAAACCGGCTGCTGAATTTTGATATTGCGGGCGCGGAACCCATGAAGGAAATGGCCCGAGTGATGGCTTCCCTGCGGGCCAACCCGCTTTCTTCTCTGGCAGGCAGCCCGGTGGAAACGGTCAAGGACTACGCCCCCGGCATCGAGGGTCTGCCCAAGAGCGATGTATTGAGCTACCAGACCGCCGACGGCAAAAAGGCCATCGTGCGCCCCTCCGGCACCGAACCCAAGGTGAAGGTCTACCTGAGCGCCCGCGCCGCCAGCCGCGCCGAGGCTGAAGCGGCGCTGAATCGGATGGAAGCGGAGATCAACGAGCGGGTGTTGGGGAAATAATCCTGAACGCTGGAGTTATATCAAAGATGAAAAAAGCTAAAATAGGAATCCTTCTCTTTCTGTTCACATTTCTTTTTGCTTTCCCGGCCTACGCAGACAAAGCCCGAAATATCCAGACGGACGGTGATTCCCTATATCACGCCTCTCACATGGCGCAACATTATGGAAGCCGCGAATGCCACTGTATCGCCAACTATGTGAAAATCCGCACAGACGCCGGTTCCAATCGAGTCCTTGGGCACTTGGAACAAGCCGACCGCTTTACTCTTTTGGATATCGAGGATCATTGGGCTTATATCACGGTTGATGAATCCGCCGAGACAAGTCCTGATTCCTGGGCTGGCCTTTCCGGCTGGGTAAATTGCGACTATCTGGATTGCTGGTGCTCCGAGGAAGAATACGAAGGACTGGTGAAGATCAACCGCGGAGACTACCCGCTTGGTTCGTATGCAGAAATTCTGGATATGATGTATACCGGCTTAACTCAAAAATGGGATTTTGACCTGTTTGACCAATATTGGGTAGCCGCCGCTGATCTCACCAGATGGAGTGCAGATAGCGTTTATTATCAAATTAGCGACATAAATAATGATGGAATCGACGAGCTTCTATTCCTAGTCAGAGATGGTGCTTCCTATGCTGAAGAAATAGATTATGAAGTTCAAATCTTGTATACTCAAAAAAATGGAAAACCTGTTTTGCTTCTTACCGGCTGGAACAGAAATACGTATTATTTAACAGCTACTGGAAGTATTATCAATATCGGTTCAAATGGTGTCTACGACAATGCAATTCTAAAATATGAACTTCAAAATAGCGAACTGCATCTGTTGGAAGGAATCCATTATTACGAAGAACAGGACTATTTTGTCACTGAACAAAACTGGATGACCGATTTTCATCAGCCCGTTTCTGCTGATTTTGCAGCCAGCAAAGTAGCGGAATATGAAAGTGCAAGAAATTATCGCTACAACGCTTCTTTGCTTTCCAACTGGCCGCAGAGCCGTTAAGAAAAAAGGTTCAACTAAATAAAAATCAAAGGACTCGAAACCATGACAGAGATCATCGCGCGCCGGCAGTTTGCGCCGCTTTACATCTGGTTGGATATTGCGTTTCCTGCTTCTGCTGCTCTATCAGAAAAAATACATGACGATGCTGGTCGGGCTGGGCATGGGCGTTGTATACATGCTGGTGGACTATGGCGTTTTTCACCTGATATGCCATTCCCGCAGCATCTCTGCCGGGCACAGTCTTTTTTTGGGTGCTTCTGTGGATGTCCATGAGCTATGGGTTCACCAACTTTACTTGGATCTGGCTGTGCCTGTCGAAAGACGAGCACTTGCCGGAATGGTCGCTGCTGATCCTGAGCTGGTGGTTCTGCTGCCCGCTGCTGACGCAGACCTTTGTGCTGAACGCCGTGCCGATCGTGATCCAGCGCACCACGGGCGCCTACCATGGCTATATGGCTCTCATTCTCTTTGTGGGTTACTTGGGAGCCATCGTCTACGACCTGCGCCAACAGCAGAAAGAGCGGCGCATCAACCTGCCGTGGCTTCTATCCATCGGCGTTCTCGTTCAATTTGGCTGGGAAGCGGCACTTTTGTTAGGGGGGATCCGCAGCGCGGGCTTTGCCACGGCAGGAGAAAAGCTCCATACGCTCGTCGTCAATTCGCTTCTGGAAACCAATCTGGGAATGCCATATGTGTACGGTCTTTATATCGCGTATTCCCGCCGCTTTACGGAGCAGCTCGGCAGACGCGCGGCACCGCTTTCTTTCTCGGAACGGATTGCAGAGAACAATCAACAGCGGCAGAAGAAGCGAGCTTAAGAACTGTATTTTCAGCATTGCACCAAACAGATCAGAAAGAAGGGCTTTCCTTATGACCTTCACCCCCTCCAGTGAAATCAAGGTGTCCGTGCTGCCGGAACAGCGGGAATGGGTGGGCACGCCGGAGATGATCGAGCGGGCCGTACAGCGGGAGGACACCATTGCCTTTGACATTTGGGATGAAAACCAACTGGTAGGTTTCGTCCTGCTGCGGAAATTTCAGGAGGGCGAATGGTTCCTTTGGGAGTACGTCATCGACTGCGCGATGCAGCGCCGTGGCTACGGGCGCAAGGCCCTTGGAGCGCTGATCCGGCTGATGCAGAAGCGGTACGGTCTGCATTCCATGACCACCACCTACATCTGGGGCAATACAGTAGCCGCCCATCTGTACGAATCATTGGGCTTTGTGGAAACGGACGTGGTGGACGAGCCGGATTGCCACGAGGTCAACATGATCTTTCACTGCGTATAATTTCGCCGCAACAGACAAAATCCCGGCAAAGCTTTGAATGGCTCTGTCGGGATTTTGTTGTATTCCCTTACGCCTCTATGGGGAGCGTCACTGTGAACGGCGCGTGGCTGTCCTCGCCTACAGCAATGCGCACCTTTCCACGTGGCGTTACGGTGCGACCTTCAGCGTCCAGCTGGGAAAGCTGGGCAAGGGTCAGTTCGAAAGTCACTTTCATTTGCTGACCCACGCCGAGGCAAATGCGCTGCCAGTCGGTCAGGGAACGCACCGGCGTAAGCTGGCCTGGCACATGAACGTTGCTGTAGAGCTGGATGACCGTTTCTCCGGCCCGGTTGCCCGCATTACGGACTTTGGCGGTCACATGGAACGGCTCATTTGCCTGAATCACGTCAGTATCGGCGCAAATATCCGAAATTTCAAACTGCGTATAGCTCAGGCCGAAGCCGAAGGGGAACAGCGGGGCGTTCTTTTCGTCCAGATAGCGGCAGGAATAGCGGTTTTCCTCCGTGGTGTAGGGACGGCCCGTAGGAATGCGGTCGTGATGAATGGGAATCTGGCCGGTGCAGCGCGGGAAGGTCACGGGCAGATGGCCGGAGGGATTCTCCTCGCCCACCAGCAGACGGCGAATGGCTTCCGCGCCATCGCTGCCGGGGAACCACGCGTTCAGCAAGGCATTGCAGAAGGGCAGCGCATCCGACAGCACCAGCGCCCGGCCGCAGAACAGCACCATCACGATGGGCTTGCCCAGTTCGGACAGGGCGTAAAGCTCCTGCAGCTGTTCTTCCTCCAGCTTGGGATAGGCCCGGCTGCAGGCCTCGCCGGTCAGATCCTGCTGCTCGCCGCAGGCAAAAAGGATCACATCGGCTTCTTCGGGCTTGCAGAGGGTCACATTCTTTTCCGCACGGAACGCATCCAACAGAGAGGGCGTTTCCTCGTTGCGGCCGTCCGTGTGCCAGCCGCCCAGCAGACCGTGTTCGTCCGCGTGGGAACCGGCCAGCGCCAAGTGAACACCGGGTTTCAGGGGCAGCACACCGTCGTTCTTCATCAGCACACAGCTTTGCAGCGCCGCCTGAAGCGTTTTGCGGCGGTTTTCAGCCACCTGCTCCGCGGTAGGCGCGGGCTGCGGCTGCCGGGAATCGTCCATCAGCCCCAGCCGGTTCTTCAATTCCAGAATCCGCAGGACGGAAGCGTCCAACTTTTCTTCCCTGACCTTGCCATCGCGAATCAGCTTTTCCAGGCAGCTGAAATAAGCGTAGCTCATCATATCCATATCGACGGTGTTGTTAAAGGCCTGTTCCACGGCTTCTTCCATACTTTCGGCAAATGCCTGCACCAGCATCATGTCGATGGAACCCCAGTCAGTGATAATCATGCCGTCCCACGCCCATTGCTGCCGCAGCACCTGACCGATCAGCCAGCGGTTGGCTGTGGCGGGCACCCGATCCACCGGCGTAAAGGCGGGCATCAGCATATCGCAGCCTGCATCCAGCGCGGCCTTAAAGGGCGGCAGATAGGTATTGTACATTTCCACCCGGCTCACGTCCACATGGCCGTAATCCTGCCCCGCCTCCACCAGCCCATAGGCCGCGAAATGCTTGACGCAGGAGGCAAGGCCGTCCGGGGCGTTTTCGTCTGGGCCGTGGAATCCCCGCACCGCCGCGACGGACATCCGTCCGCAAAGGGCGGGCGCTTCGCCGAAGCTTTCCATGCAGCGGCCCCAGCGGGGGTCGCGCACCACGTCCGCCATCGGCGCGAAGGTCACGTGAATGCCCCGAGCCGTGGCTTCTTCGGCGCTGGTGCGGGCCATGATCTCCGTGTTTTTCTCGGAGAAGGAAGCGCCCATACCCAGCGGGATCGGGAAGATGCTGCGCATTCCGTGGATCACGTCGCACATGATCAGCGGCGGGATACGGTGCTTCGTTTCCCCCACCAGTCGCCGAATTTCCTGCTGCTGTTGCTCGTCGATGCCGAAGGCACCGATCAGGCTGCCCGCCTGAAGCATCTGCTCCCGGCTCAAATGAAACTTTCGCATCGGCCCCGTAGGCTCAGTGGAATTGGCAAAAAAGCTCTCCATGCCGATCTGGCTTACCTGCGCGATTTTCTCCTGCAGGCTCATATCGCGGATCAACGCCCGCAATTCTTCGGTCGTCATGCTGATTTTCCTCCCATTGGTTGTTTGTGCGTTCATTGTATCATATCCTCCGGGTGGGAACAATTGGAAGATTGTGCTTTACCTTGTACTTTTCTGCCGCTTTTTCATTCTGCACGGCATGCAGGCAAAAACATCCCCGCTTTCCCGTTTTCAGGAAAAGCAGGGATATTTTTTACAGTTCCCGGTGTTCCTTGACCCGCAGGCGGTTCAGGGCACGGGCCAAGGTGGCCTGCGCGGTGCGGTACTCCTGACGGCTCTTCTTTTGCAGAAGAATCTCCCTGGCCTCGTCGGCCTTGCGGCGGGCGCGGATCGCGTCGATATCCTCCGGGCGCTCGGCCGCGTCCACCAGAACCAGCACGTCGTTATCCTCCACCTTGATCATTCCGGCGGAAACAGCGGCCAGCCGTTCCGGCGCGTCCGGGCAGCGAAAGGTGAGCTGGCCGGGCACCAGAGCGGCGATCATGTTGCTGTGACGGGCCTGAACGCCGTACTGGCCATGTACCGTCGGCACGATCAGCGAGGTGCAGTCGCCCTCGAAGAACACCCGGTCGGCGGCGAGAATATGCAGACGAAATGTGTTCATTCCGCAGTCTCCTTCGCTTTCTGGAGCACTTCGTCAATGGAACCCACGTTGTAGAACGCGGCTTCGGGCACCTGATCCAGCTCGCCGTCCACGATGCGGGCAAAGCCTCGAATCGTCTCCTCCCGGGGCACGTAGCGGCCCGGAATGCCGGTGAACTTTTCGGCCACATGGAAGGGCTGGGACAGGAAGCGCTGGATGCGGCGGGCGCGGAGCACCACCTGGCGGTCTTCCTCGCCCAGTTCATCCATGCCCAGAATGGCAATGATGTCCTGCAATTCGTTGTACTTCTGCAGGATCTCCTGCACCTTGCGTGCCACGCGGTAGTGTTCCTCCCCCACCACGTCCGCTTCCAGAATACGGGAGGTGGACTGCAGCGGGTCGACAGCCGGGTAAATGCCCTGCTCGGCAATGCGCCGGTTCAGAACGGTGGTCGCGTCCAGATGGGTAAAGGTGGTAGCCGGAGCCGGGTCGGTCAGGTCATCGGCAGGCACGTAAACGGCCTGCACGGAGGTGACGGAACCGTTCCGGGTAGAGGCGATCCGCTCCTGCAGCTGACCCATTTCATTGGCCAGCGTGGGCTGATAGCCCACGGCGGAAGGCATACGGCCCAACAGGGTGGAAACCTCGCTGCCCGCCTGCACAAAGCGGAAGATGTTGTCGATAAAGAGCAGCACGTCCTTGTGTTCGTGGTCGCGGAAGTATTCCGCCATGGTCAGGCCGGACAGAGCCACCCGCATTCGCACGCCGGGGGCCTCGTTCATCTGGCCGAACACCAGCGCGGTCTTGTCCACCACGCCGCTGCGCTGCATCTCCTGCCACAGGTCGTTGCCCTCGCGGCTGCGCTCACCGACGCCGGTGAAGATGGAGTAGCCGCCGTGCTCCATGGCGATGTTGTGGATGAGTTCCTGAATCAGCACCGTTTTGCCCACGCCAGCGCCGCCAAACAGACCCACCTTGCCGCCCTTGGCATAGGGCTCCAACAGATCGATGACCTTAATGCCCGTTTCCAGGATTTCCACGGACGGGCTTTGCTCGGCAAAGGACGGGGCCTTGCGGTGGACAGGCCAGCGTTCCGCGCCTGCGGGCACGGGCGCGCCGCCGTCGATGGGGTCGCCCAGCACATTGAACATACGGCCCAGCACCTGACTGCCCACCGGCACGCTGATGCCCTGACCGTCCGCCGCCACCTCCATGCCCCGGGCCAGATATTCCGTGGCCGCCAGCATGATGCAGCGCACCGTGTTGTCCCCGACCTGCTGCGCCACTTCCATCACGCGGCGCTGGCCGTTGATGCGGACCGTCAGTGCTTCCCGGATGTGAGGCAGCTGTCCTTCCTCAAATTCCACGTCCACGACGGGGCCCGCAATTGCGACAATTTTTCCGATATTCATGATTCTCTCCCCTGTGCGTGCTGCTTTTGCCGTTTCCGCTTCTGAGCCCGCGCGCCTGCGGAGACCTCGGTGATCTCCTGCGTGATGGCCGCCTGACGGATCCGATTATAGGCAAGCGCCAGTTCTCCCAGCATTTTTTCCGCGTTTTCGTTGGCGGAGTTCATGGCGTTCATGCGGGCGCTCTGTTCGCTGCAAAAGCTGTCGATCAGGGCGCTGTAAATGAAGCCGGACACATAGCTGGGTACGATATTTTCCAATACCTGCGTCACGGACGGGAAAAACTCGAAGGGCTCGGTGATCCGCTTTTCATCCGTGGGCGCGGTGAACGCCGAACGGTGGAAGGGCAGGATACGCGTGGCGGAGACGTTCTCCGTCATAGAATTTTTCATGTCCGTATAGATGACAAAGATTTTCTGCAATTCGCCCTTGTCGAACCGATCCAGCAGTTCCGCGGTGATCTCCCGGGCGCGCTGCATGGTGGGATTCTGGGCGGTGTAGAGGAAGCTCCGCTCAATGGGTATCTGATGGCGCTGGAAGTACTGACGGCCATACTCGCCCACCACAAAGAGCTTGGTCTGCGGATGCTCCTGCATCAGGCGGTGGGCTTCCTTCAGCACATTCTGGTTGTAGGCTCCGGCCAGACCCTTATCGGCAGTGATGACCAGAAAGCCGTACGTCCCGTCCGGCGGAAGCTCGCCCTCGTCCGGATACAGATACCGGCTCTCCACATGGCCGGAGGTGCGGAAGATGCGCTTGACCTCCGCCTTCAGCGCCTGAAAGTAGGGGCGGGTCTGATCCCATTCCTGCTTGGCCTTGCGCAGCTTGGCCGAGGAAATCAGGTACATCGCGTTGGTGATCTTCCGGGTCTGCTGGATGCTGTTCATCCGGACGCGGATCTCACGGGCGCTTGGCACGGTTTCTCACTCCTTTGCTGCGGGCGCGCCGAACTGGCTCAGATAGGCCGCGGCGCTCTTTTGCAGACGCTGCAGTTCGTCCGGGCTTGCCTTGCCCGTTTCCTCGATCCGGGCGCACAGGACGGATTCCTCCTGCTCCACATGACGGAGCAGTTCCGCGACGATTTCGTCCATCCGATTCAGCGGCACGTGCTGGAACAGATGTCCCTGCGCGGCCATCAGCAGGATGACCTGCTCATGCTGCCGGTAGGGATGGTACTGCCGCTGGCGCAGCAGCCGCATCAACGCCTGACCGTTCTGCAGTTCCCGCTGAGTGCCCTCGTCCAGATCGCTGGAAAACTGGGTAAAGACCTCCAACTCCCGATACTGGGCCAGTTCCAGACGGATGGCACCGACGGCTTTCTTCATGGCCTGCGTCTGTGCGTCGCCGCCCACGCGGGAGACGGACAGACCGATATTCACGGCAGGCCGCTGACCGGCGAAAAACAGCTCGCTTTCCAGAAAGATCTGGCCGTCGGTAATGGAGATAATATTGGTGGGAATATAGGCCGACACGTCGCCCGCCTGGGTTTCCACGATCGGCAGGGCCGTCATGCTGCCGCCGCCCAGCTCATCGGACAGATGGGCCGCCCGCTCCAGCAGGCGGGAATGCAGGTAGAACACGTCGCCGGGATAGGCTTCACGGCCCGGAGAGCGGCCCAGCAGCAGACTCAACGCCCGATAGGCCACTGCGTGCTTGCTCAGGTCGTCATAGACGATCAGCACGTCCCGGCCCTTCTGCATGAAGTATTCGCCCAGCGCGCAGCCCGCGTAGGGGGCGATATACTGCAGGGGCGCGGAGTCGCTGGCCGTGGCGCTGACCACGATGGTATAATCCAGCGCATCATGCTTGCGCAGCGTCTCCACCAGCTGGGAAACAGAGCTGGTCTTCTGGCCGATGGCCACGTAAACGCAGACCACGTTCTTCCCCTTCTGGTTCAAAATGGTATCCAGCGCAATAGCGGTCTTACCGGTCTGGCGGTCGCCGATGATAAGTTCACGCTGGCCCCGGCCAATGGGGAACATGGAGTCGATGGTCAAAAGCCCCGTCTCCATGGGCTGATTCACGGGCTGACGGGAAATGATGTCCGGCGCGGGCGCTTCAATGGGACGGTAGCCGTCGGCCTCGATGGGGCCAAGCCCGTCGATGGGGCTGCCCAGCGCGTCCACCACCCGGCCCAGAAATTTTTCACCGGCGGGAATGCCCGCCACCCGACCCGTGCGGAACACCTTGCTGCCCTGCTGGATTGCTGCGTCGTCATCAAACAGAATGCAGCCGATCTCATCCCGATCCAGATTCTGCACCATGCCGCGAATGCCGCCTTCAAACAGGAGAATCTCTCCGTAGAACGCGTCCGGCATCCCGGAAACCGTGGCAATGCCATCCTCCACCGTCAACACCTTGCCGGTAGTGTGCACCAGTGCCTTAGGCGTCCAGCTTTCCAGCGTGTCCCGCAGAAGCGGGATCACATTCTGTTCGGATATGTCCACTGCTTTCAAGCGGTCGGCCAACTGTTCCAACCGGCCCTGCGGGCTCCAGTCGTACACATCGTCCCCGGATTCCAGACGGAAGCCGTTTTCCAGCGTGTGATCCTCCACCCAGACCAGTTCCGCGCCTTCCCCGTACCGCTTGCACAGGAAAGCGTTCAGGCGTTTTTCCTGCGTTTCATCGGGTCTTTCCGCACTGTGCAGAAAAACCTTGCGTCCCGTGGTGTCACCGCTGGTCATGGGCTTCGCTCCCTTCCGCAGCGTCAAGGAACTGATCGTACACGTCGGACAGTTTGCAATCCATCAGTTTCTGGGTCGCTTCCACGCTCAGACGGGCGATCTCGCTCTGGGCGTTCTGCACGATCTGCTTTTCTTCGCTGGCGGCCCTTTCCATGGCGTCGTTCACGATCTTCTGCGCCCGATTCCGAGCGGAATCCAGCACCGCGCCCGCTTCTTTTTCCACCTTGGCCATGGCCTCCTGCCGGTAAGCCTGCGTTTCTTCATCCGCATGTTTCATGCGTTCGTTCAGCTCCGCCTTGAACGCTTCGGCCTGCGTCTTCGCGTCCTCCGCGTCGGCCTTCATCTTCTGGTAGTTTTCTGTCCGCTGATCCATGAACTTCTTCACGGGCTTAAACAGCAGTGCGTACAGACCGCCTACCAAGATCACCAGGTTCAGGGCGTGCAGCAAGATCTGCTGCCAGTCGATATTCAGAGGTAATTGCATCGTTTTTCCTCTCCCTCAGCGCTTACAGCACAAAGATGATCAGGATGGCCACGATCAGGGCGTAAATGATAGCAGTCTCGATAAACACCAGACCCAGCATCATGCTGCTGCGGATCTCGCCCGCGGCCTCAGGCTGACGTGAGATGCCTTCGGAAGCCTTCGAAATAGCCATACCCATGGCGAAAGCGCCTGCAACGCTGGCCAGACCGATGGTCACGGCGGCGGCGATGGCCTTCATGCTGGTGGCATCCGCACCGACGGTCTCCTCAGCAAAGGCAGCGCCCACAAACAGGACAAGCACCAGCGCCAGCGCGGCGGCGGACAGGATACGACGGAAATTGTGATTTTTCATTGTGATCAACCTTTCTTACTTTTTCTTCTGATGGGGTTCGGAAACCTCGCCGTAGAACACGGATGTAAGCATGGTAAGCACGTAGGTCTGGATCAGCGCGTGCAGCAGGGTGAACAGCACAGCCACGATCACCGGCAGCACAATGCTAAGCGTGATGGTGTAGTACACCAGCTCCGTGACCAGCAGGCCGCTGAGCATAGCGCCGAACAGGCGGAAGCTCATGGAGATGGGCAGGGAGAACTCCTTCAGCGTGCTGCCCACGCCCCGGAAACCGTTTGACGCGATACCGCCGGACAGAATGACCAGATAGGACACGCAGCCCATGGCGATGGCGCCGTTGATATCCGACAGCGGGGCGGGCATGGACATGGAGCGTCCCGTGGTGGTGACGACCTGCAAGCCCAGCAGTTCGAAGATCGTGCTGACAAAGATATACACGCCTGCGCCGAAAACGTAGGCTCCCAGAAAACCGTTGCGGTGCGGGCTGTTGGACTTGGCCAGATTATCGAACATGCCCACCAGCGTTTCCAGCAGCGTTTGCAGCTTTCCGGGGATCTCCTTGAAGTGGGGAATGACGAAAATGCGCATCACCGCCGCAAACAGCAGCAGGATCCCCGTCACCGTGTAGGCCGAGATCAGCCCGGGATTCACCGTCATGCCGCCCAGAAAGGCGATCCGGTTATCCTCATGAAGAACCGCGTCCTTCATGACCTCTTTGATGGTTTCTCCGCCGCCCTGCTTGCCTGTCAGGAAAGCAGCGACTACGATCAGGATCAGCAGCCCGAAGTAACCGAGCAGCGGCAGGAGTTTCTTCTTGCGGTCCAATAGCATCCCTTCTTTAGAAATATTCCCTGGCAGTTCCCCTTTACAGAGAACAGGACGACCCGAAGAAGTCTCCTTCTTTGGCCCGTCACCGAGAACATATTATAACCAAGACTTTTTGGTTCGTCAATATACCATCGCTGGCATCTTCCCCAACGTTTTCTTATGATGTGATAAGGGTTTGATGCCTTACCCATATCGGCCATTCGAAATTCACATAACAAAAAGCAGGGGGCCGTCCGCTGCGGCCGCTCCCCTGCCGATCAGGAAAACCATTCCTTAGAAACCCAGTTTCTTCATATTGGCAATACTCTGGCGGGCGCTTTCGAAGGGATCGAGCACGCCCATATCATCCTCCACCACGAAGTTCTGAATGCCGATGGAACGGGCCGTCTCCAGAATATGCTGCCAGTCCAGATTGCCCGTGCCTACCGGGGCGCTGGCCCGCTTAGTCTCCTCCAGCACAGCAGAGTCGGGCTGAACGATCACGTAATCCTTCAGATGCATATACAGGGCGCGGCCCCGGAACATTTCCAGTGAGCGGCTTGGCTCGGTGCCCGCGGCGGTCAGCCAGAACACGTCCGGCTGGAACAGCACGGTTTCGGGGTCTGTCTCCCCCAGCAGAATGTCAATGCCGCGAACATCGCCCAGCTTGACGAACTCAAAAGAATGGAAGTGATACATGAACTTGAGCCCGCGCCGCTTCAGTTCCGCGCCGCACAGGTTCAGGTGGGCGGCGAAGCGCTTGTAGCCCTCCGTGTCGCCCCGATCCTCGGGACGGATGGAGTCGGTTCGTACCACGTCGGTCTTGAGCGTCTTCGCGTCTTTTTCGATCTGATCCAGCCGTTCGGGGATCTGATAAACGCCGCAGATGGCAGAGTCGGCGGCAAGGCCGTATTTTTCCAACAGGCGCTGAGTGTCCTCGGCGCCGGAAAAGGCGGGCGGGGTCAGCTGCACGTTGGTGTAGCCCATCTCCGCTACCCGGCGGAGCGTCGTCTCGTAATCCTCGGGGGTCTTCATGGTTTCGCGCAGGGTATACATCTGAATGCCAAACTGAGACATACTTTTCTTCCTTCTGCCCGGTGGGCGTTTATTTTTACACGTTCATAACCAGCTCCGGCCGCTCGGTGTAGCCCGGTGCGAAAGGCTGGGGCCGCTGGCAGGTGGTCTGCATGAGATGAACCTGCCCGGTGGCGCTACTTTCCAGAATGCCCAACGCCATTTCCAGCACGTGGCGATTCATTTCGCCGGAACAGCGAGCGGGTCGCCTATTGCGGATGGCGTAGGCCGCGTCAGCCACGCCCAAGCCGCGGAAATTTCCGTCTACGTAGGCGTGGGTGGTGTGAATCTCGCTGATCTCGCCCTTCTTGTTGGTCACGCGGATCACGCCGCCGTATTCGTTGGGGTCGCCCAAGTCCAGCGTGCCGTTGGTGCAGTAGAGTTTGAAGGACTGATTGGCCCCTACACCCTCGGAGGTGAACAGCAGATGCCCCAGCGTACCGTTTTGGTACAGAACGGAGCCTACCGTGTTGTTGTCCGACTCCACCAGCATTTCCTGCCCGAACAAGGGGCAGTTGGGGTTCAGGTAAGTACGGTGCGGGTCGCGAATCTGAGAAAAGCCGCTGACGGCCTGCGCCGGGCCCAGCAGGAAAGCCAGCGCCGTCAGGTAGTACGCGCCCATATCGAAGATCATGCCGCCGTTCGGCCCGAAGGCGAAGCGCTTGTAATCGCCGGAATAGGCCCGTTCATGATGATAGGAGCGGCACAGTGTGACCTCCGCCGCCACCGGCGTGCCAACGATGCCGCTGTCCAACAGCTGCCGGGCCAGCTGCATCCCGCCTGCCAGAAAGGTGTCCGGCGCACCGCCCACGAACAGCCCCTTGGAGGCCGCCAATTCCATCAATTCCGTGGACTGCTCCACGGAAAGGGTAGTCATTTTTTCACAGTAGACGTTCTTGCCCGCCTCCAGCGCGGCCTTGGAGACCTCGAAGTGAGCCGTTGGATAGGTGGTATTCACCACCATTTCAATGGAGGGATCCGCAAAGATCTCCTCATTGGTCATGCAGCGAACGCCAAATTCCTCTGCCCGGGCTTTGCTGCGCTCGGGGCGGATGTCCGAGCAGCCCACCAGTTCCAGAATGTCGAACTGTTCCTTCATGTTTTTGAGATAGATTCCGCTGATCATGCCGCTGCCGATCAGCGCCGTTTTCATTTTTTGCAGCTGCTGCATACGCAGCACCTCCTCTGTTTTCTGGTGAGGTCATTATAGCGGTATTCCTTTTTTCGGAGAATGAAGTTTTCGCGATTTCATGGATTTTTCGATACAAAAATGTTATACTTTTCGGGCGAGGTGATGCGCGTTGACATTGGAAGAACTGTATTATGCCGATTTTGAAATCATGGAACCAGAATTAGTGCTGCAAAGCTGGAACGATAGCTACAGCTACACCGGCTACCAATGCAGCGGCCGTCCCTACGATGGGCTGATGCTCATCACCGGCGATATTCGGATGGAGTTTTCGATGATAGATGGTGTCACCGTCACGGCCGCAAAAAACGACCTTGTCTACCTGCCCATGGGGCTTAGGTACACCGTGCGCATCGAATGGGAAACAGCAGCCCTCCCGCGCATTCAGGACCTTCTGTTCAATTTCATCCTGCGGGACGAAAACGGACAGGCGCTTTCTCTTTCCGATATCCCGCTGATCGTCAGCCGCGACGGCGAGCGTTTCGAGAAATACTTTCAGGCGCTTTCCGCCGCCTGTAATGCGCCGAAACGCTCCATGGTGTGCGTCAAAGCCGAGGCGTATCGGCTGCTCCGGCACGTGCTGTCCTTCTGTGTGGGCGAATCGGAAAAGCGTTATCCCATCCGGGCAGGGGTGGAATATCTGAAGCTCCACTGGAACGAGAACACGCCCGTATCGGAACTGGCGACTCTGTGCGGCATGAGCGAGTGCTACTTCCGCCGCCTGTTCGGGAAGTTTGCGGGTATGAACCCCGTGCGTTACCGAACGCTGATCCGCATTTCCGCGGCGAAATCCATGCTGTCGGCGGGCGGTATGAGCGTGGCCGAAGTGGCGGAAGCCGTTGGGTTTGAGGACTGCTTTTATTTCAGCCGGGTCTTCAAAAGCATCGTGGGCGTCTCCCCCTCCGTTTATGTCCGAAACCCGCAAAAATAAAGCGCTAAAATGTGCCGAAAATCCTTGCATTATGCCAAAAACAATCTATAATAAATGGTTGCGGCGGTTGCCGGAAGCCCGTGCAGTCCGTCCGATTTTGGCAAGGGAGAGAAATTTATGCAGGTACTATTTCTGGTGCTCAATCGAACCGAATACCTGGAAACGCTGTTGGAACGGCTGCTGGAAAGCGGCATTCACGGCTGCACCGTGCTGGACAGTATGGGCATGATGCGCGTCATTGACAAAAGCGGGGACGACCTGCCCATGTTCGGGGCGCTGCGTCAGCTTTTTGACCCGGCCCGGGAAAGCAGCAAGACTCTGATGATGGTGCTCGCCGAGGACGAAGTCCACAAAGCCAAGCTGGTGGTGCGTCAGGTGGTGGGCGGTCTGGATCACCCGGACACCGGCATTATGTTTGCGGTCCCCGCCCTGTTTGTGGAAGGATTGGGGGCCAATCAGCAATGACGACCCTGTTGGCGCTTTCCATCGCAATTATGGCCGGTCTGCTGGTGAGCCGTTTCATTAAGCTGGTTCATATGCCCAACGTGACGGCCTTTCTGATCGGCGGTCTGCTCATCGGCCCCTCCGTACTGGGCATTCTTTCTCAGGAAATGACGGACAGCCTGAGCATCATCACCGAGGCCGCGCTGGGCTTCATCGCCTACTCCATCGGCGCGGAGTTCAAATTGAGCTACTTAAAGCGCATCGGCACAAAGCCCGTGGTCATCACCATCTGCGAGGGGCTGGGCGCGGTGCTGATCGTGGACATCGTGCTGATCATCCTGTCCCTGTGCGGCGTACCCGGCTTTGACCTGCCCATGTGCATCACGCTGGGCGCGATCGCCTCCGCCACGGCCCCCGCCGCGACACTGATGGTCATCCGTCAGTACAAGGCCAAGGGCCCGGTGTGCGAAATGCTGCTGCCCGTGGTGGCCATGGACGATGCGCTGGGCCTGATGGCCTATGCCATCTCCATCAGCGTGGCGCAGGCCATGGTCAGCGGCGCGCCCATGACCGTAGTCAACATGGCACTCATCCCGCTGGGCGAGATCGTGGGCTCGCTGGTCATCGGCACGGTCATCGGCTTTGTGCTGAGCCTGTGCATGAGCTTCTTCCATTCCCGGGGCAACAAGCTGGCGCTGACCATCGCCGCCATTTTTCTGGCGCTGGGCCTGTGCGACCTGTGGGGCCTGTCCAACCTGCTGTGCATCATGATGATCGGCGCAGTGATGACCAACGTGTGCAATACCGCCAATGTGGTCATCGAGCAGACCGACCGCTTCACGCCGCCGCTGTTCCTGCTGTTCTTCGTCATCTCCGGCGCACAGTTGAACCTGAGCGTGCTGCCCACGGTAGGCCTTGTGGGCGTTTGCTACGTGCTGTTCCGCGTGGTGGGCAAATGGCTGGGCGCCATGCTGGGCTCCCGAATCGTCCATGCCCATCCCAACGTTCAGAAATATCTGGGCTTTACCCTGATCCCGCAGGCTGGCGTGGCCATCGGTCTGGCCACCATGACCCTGACCAAGCTGCCTCAGTACGGCCGTCAGATTCAGGCTATCATTCTGGCGGGCACGCTCATTTACGAGCTGACCGGCCCGGTCATCACCAAGATCGCCCTGACCAAGGCCGGGGAGATCGTCAAGGGCTGACCGGCATACAAACGAACCGCCCTCTTTCCCCAAGTGCCGGGGAAGAGGGCGGTTTTCCATAAGCGTCCATCGTTTGCGAGGGCGTCGTGGCGTCCGTTCCAGCTTACGAAAACCGCCGTCCCCATTCCCATGAACGTCCGGGAATGGGGACGGCGGATAAAACGAGTATTTTCAGACCTCCATGGCCTTCTCAAACCGGCGCAGATGACGGCGAACCATCAGGAGCGTCACCAGATCCAGCACGGCTTCGGCCAGCAGGCAGATGCCGATGAAAACGAAAATGGTCTGGGCAATGTAAATGGGGTTGGCCAGGCAGAGAATGCCCAGCGCGAAGGACAGCAGCGCGCCCAGCAGCAGCGTCCACCAGCGGCGGTCGCCGAAGCGGCGCAGGTCGGCGGCAAACTGAATTTTGCCGAAGCCGCCGATCAGCAGGGACACGCCCCAGATCACAGGCAGCAGGCTCGCCAGCAGCGTGGGATAGCAGAACATCACCACGGCCAGCGTCACCAGCACCATTCCCACCGCCAGCAGGAAACCGAACTGGCCGATGATGACGCTGCCCCGGAAGTAACCGATAATGCACACCACGCCCATCACCAGCAGCAGCGCCGCAATGGCGTAGTTGGCGATGGCCAGCGCTTCCGACGGCAGCAGAAGCAGCAGCAGGCCGCAGACCGCGTAGAAGATGATCGCCGCAAGGCTGACCCCGGTCAGGCTCCAATTCCTTTTCAACATAAAATCGTTCCTCCTTTATTTCTCCTGACGGAAGAAATCATGAACCGATTCAATGACTTTGGCGCTTTCCTCGCCGGTCATTTCGTAATACAGGGGAAGCCGCAGCAGACGTTCGCTGTCCCGGGTGGTGTAGCGGTCCTCCCCGGCGAACACGCCGAACTTCCGGCCCGCCTTGGCGCTGTGCAGGGGGATGTAGTGGAACACGGCGCTGATCTCCCGTTCCTTCAGGAAGGAAATCAGTGCGGCCCGCTGTTCCTGATCCCGCAGCTTGATGTAGTACATATGCGCGTTGTGGCCGCACTCGGCGGGCACCTTCATCCGCTCCAGCCGGCCCTGTTCCTCCAAGTCCCGCAAGCCCTGATCGTATTCCGTCCAGCGGGCCATGCGGCGCGCGGTGATCTTTTCCCGCTGCTCCAGCTGGGCCAGCAGATAGGCCGCGTTCAGTTCGCTGGGCAGGAAGGAAGAACCGATGTCCACCCACGTGTACTTGTCCACCTGACCCCGGTAGAAACGGCTGCGGTCAGTACCCTTTTCCCGGATGATCTCGGCCCGTTCCACCAGCTCGGGGTGGTTCAGGACGGTAGCGCCGCCCTCGCCCATGCTGAAGTTCTTGGTCTCATGAAAGCTGTAGCAGCCCACGTCGCTCAGGCTGCCGGCCGCCCGTCCCTTGTAGGTGGAGCTCACGGCCTGCGCCGCATCCTCCATCACCTTCAGGTGATGCGCCTCCGCAATGGCGTTGATCGCGTCCATATCGCAGCAGACGCCCGCGTAATGCACCGGGGCGATGACTTTGGTTTTCGAGGTAACGGCAGCCTCCACACAGGCGGGATCCATGTTCATGGTGGCAGGATCCACGTCCACAAAGACGATCTTCGCGCCCCGCAGCACAAAGGCGTTGGCCGTGCTTACGAAGGTGAACGACGGCACAATGACCTCGTCGCCGGGCTTCACGTCCAGCAGCAGCGCCGCCAGCTCCATGGCCGAGGTGCCGGAGGTGGTCAGCAGCGCCTTGCAGGCGCCGGTCATTTCCTCCAGTTGCTGATTGCAGCGCTTGGTAAAGGGGCCGTCGCCGCAAATTTTCCGATTGGCGATGGCCTGTGCGATATAGTCGGAGCTTTCCTTCACATAAGGGGGAATATTGAAAGGGATCATGTTCAGCCTCCATGGTACAGATTCAAAAATGGGAGAACGGGTTCATTATACCACGCATTTGCCCGTTCGGCTAGATTCTGCGGCGGATTTCGTCCAGATACAGCCCCACCACATCCAGATCGCTGACGCGGTACAGCATCCGGCTTCCCACCACGTCCTCCACCTCGCCGACGACGGGGCCGTAGTCCTCGTAGAGCAGATCGACCCCGGCAAAGCACAGCGGCGCGCCCGCCGCGTCGAACCGGGCGATCACTTCCTCCGCCAACTGGCGTTCTTCCCGGCTGAGGTCATGCAGCGCTACGTTTCCCCCGCGCTTATAGTTGCTCACTACGCCGCTTTTGGCGGTGCGCATCACGCCCGCCACGATCTGGCCGAACAGCACATACACCCGCAGGTCGCGCCCCGGCCTTCTGGTGACGGACTGCATCAGGGCCGGTTCGCCCTGCAAGGCTTCCAGCGCGTCGTTCCACTGGAATTGGGTCTCCACCAGCTCCACCCGGTCTCCCCCATGGCTGCACGCGGGTTTGACGATCACGGGGCCGTCCTGAGGCATGGGCGTAAACGGCGTAAGAAACGTGGTGCGGGGCATGGGCAGCCCGGAAAGGAACTGCAGGGTCTGGCGCTTATCGTTGCAGATGCGGCAGACCTCGGAACCGTTAAAGACCGGCACGCCCATCCGCTCGAAATGCCGGCTGTACAGCGGCTCCCGCATCCGGGCAATGACCGCGTCCGGGCGCTCCTTCCTGCCCTTGTGCAGGCAGGAGGGCGTTCCGTTTTCGTCCATCAGAAGCGTCAGATCGCGGGTCAGCACCGTTTCGATCTTCATGTCCCGCTTCAGGCCGTTTTCCCGCATCAGCCGGGCATAATCCCGATTGGCGGACAGGTCTTCCTGCTGATACAGCAGCCAGACGATTTTCATGGCTTTTCTCCTTCTTTCAGGGGCGGCACGTTTCATGGATGTGCCGCAGAATCTCCTCCGCCATATTCACGCCCGTGCATTGCAAAGTCGTGGCAAAATGGGCGTTGGAATTGACCTCGCACAGCACCGGGCCATCCTTGCCGAAAAGGAGATCGACACCGGCAAAATCCAGCCCCAGCGCCTGCGTGGCCCGGACGGCCAGCGTTTCTTCCTCGCGGGTCAGCGCGTGGGGTTCCATCGTGCCGCCAATAGTCAGGTTGCTGCGGAAGTCGCCGTTTTGACTGTGGCGCAGCATGGCCGCCACGGCTCTGTCCCCCACCACGTTCACCCGCACATCCCGGCCAAGGCTTTCCATCACCGGCTTCTGGAACAGGAACGGTGAGCCGCCCAGTTTGCCGATCCTTTCCAGCAGTTCGGCTTCATCGCGGCACCAGTACACCTGCATTCCGAAGGAACCGAAGCATTCCTTCACGATCAGGGGATAGCGCATCTGCGCGCCGATCTCCCGGGCAAAGGTCAGGTCGGTATAGCCCACGTTGGAAAAGGTCTTGGGGGCAATGACCATCTCCGGCATGGGAATGCCGCAGGGTTTCAAGCGCAGATAAGTCAGAGCCTTGTCGTCACAGGCGGCGATGGCGTCTGACGAATTGAACAGCCGCATCCCCAGCCCTTCCAGCTGGGCCGCCAGCTGCACGTCCTTATCCCAAAACAGGCAGAAATCATAGTCTTCCGACTGGAACGCGCCCCGGCAAAGGGCGGAGACGACCTCCGCGTTGGTCTGGACTGCAAGGCCGATCTCCATCCGCCTGGCCGCGTCCGCCAGCAGGTCGTAAAGCGCGCCGAACTTGCCGTTTTTCAAAAAAGCGTTGACGATGAGCAGTCCCTTCAAGGTTGCTTACGCCTCCACCATGGCCACGGCTTCGATCTCCACCAGCCCGCCCATGGGCAGTGCGGCCACCTGTACGCAGCTGCGGGCGGGATAAACGCCATCGAAGAACTCCGCATACACCGTATTGACGGTTTTGAAGTCCGCCAAGTCCTTAACGAAAATGGTGGTCTTGACCACATCGCCGTAGGAAGCGCCCGCAGCCTTCAGGATCTCGCCCACATTGCGCATGGAGGCGCGAGCCTGCGCTTCCACGCCCTCGGCCAGCTTGCCGGTCTCCATGTCGATGCCCAGCTGGCCGGAGGTATAGACCATATCGCCCACCTTCCAGCCCTGCGCATAGGGGCCGATGGCGGCGGGAGCTTTTTCCGTGTGAAGTACCTGTTTCATGATTCATTTCTCCTTTTTAGTTTCATTCATCGGGGAACCTGCTTCCAGCAGACGGCGGTTCAGTTCCCGCAGGGGGTCCTCCGGCAGCTTGACGACCCGACGGTCGTAGGTCATGATGCCATTCAGCTCGTCCTCCACGTCTGTCAGCTGCGTATAAACGGCGGCGCACAGTCCCCGGGGGATGGCGGGCAGAATCTGCTCCGCCATCAGCTTGCGGTAAGCCTGCCACAGCGCTTCCCGGTCGGAAAAGCCCTTGTAGCCATAGTTCACGTCGTTCCAGCAGTGGCCCTCCAGCCGCAGGTTGTAGCCGCCAAATTCGCTCAAGATCACCGCCCGGCCCAGCTTGTCCGGCCGGAAACGATAAGGCCGGAAATACACGTGCAGGCTTTGGATATCACCGATCTTCTGGTCGTGCCAGCCGCTGGCGTGGTCGATGGGGCGGCTTTCGTCCACCGAACGGATGATGCGGCAGGCGTCCGCCGCGTCAAACTGTCCCCAGCCTTCGTTGAAGGGCACCCACAGCACGATGGAGGGCACGCTTTCCAGCTGCGTGATCATTTCCCACAGCTCCGCGCGGTATTCCTCCCGCCCCTGCCGGCTTTCCCGGGCAAATTTCCGATAGCGGTTGTCCCGATGATGAATGCCGGTGACCAGTGGGAAGCTGATGGTGGAAAAGTGATACTTTCCGCCGCCGTTGGGCATATCCTGCCACACCAGCAGTCCCAGTCGGTCGCAGTGATAATACCATCGCATGGGCTCCACCTTGATATGCTTGCGAAGCATATTGTAGCCCAACTTTTTGGCAGTCTGCAGGTCGAAAATCATCGCTTCGTCGGCGGGAGCGGTGTATAAGCCGTCGGGCCAGTATCCCTGATCCAGCAGCCCGTTATGAAAACAGGGGCGATTGTTCAGGTACAGGCGGCGAACGCCATCCTTCCCGGCGCGGACTTCCGTTTTCCGCATGGCGAAATAGCTTTCGACCCGGTCTTCCCCAAAATGAAGCTCCAACGGGTACAGCCATGGGTCGTCGGGGCTCCACAAGCGCTGATCCCGCACCGGCAGACGCACAGGCGTTCCGACAGTAAACGCAAAGCGCTCACCCTGCAAAACGGCGGTTCCCTCGCCCGGGCGGCTGGCGAACACGGTCAGTTCCAATTCTCCGCGGTCGATATCCGGGATCAGAAGCACCCGCTGGATGTAGGCTTCCGGCACCCATTCCATCCAGACCGTCTGCCAAATACCGCTTTGAGGGGTGTACCAGATGCCGCCCCGCTTCGTGCGCTGCTTGCCGCGGGTGTGCCAGGACGCGTCCGTATCGTCATAGACCCGGACGATCAGTTCATTCTTTGGCTGAATAAAGGCCGTTGCATCCACAGTAAAGGCATTGTACCCACCCCGGTGTTCCCCGGCCTTTTGGCCGTTGACAAACACCGCCGCCTCCTGATCCACCGCGCCGAAATGCAGCAGCAGCCGTTTGCCCGCGTTCCAGTTTTCCGGCAAAGCAAAATGCCTGCGATACCAGAGGGTTTCCCCGGGCTGGAGCGTGTGCCCCACGCCGCTTAATTCGCTTTCAGGCGAGAAGGGCACCAGAATGGATCCGTCCCAACTTTCCGGGAAGGGTTCTTCGGGGAGGGTGGGACGGATGGCGTATTCCCACGGGCCGTTCAGGCACTGCCAGCCTTCCCGCCGAAGCTGGGGGCGAGGATATTCGGAAAGAGGCATTTCCCGGTCCAATTTTTCTCCAAAAGGGGTCAGCATCGTCTCCTTCTCCTTTTTGCAGCAAAATTCAGGCTTTTTGAGTATACCCTATCCCCGCCAAAGTTTCAAGGCGGTGCCGGGGCTTCGGGGCATGGTTTTCCTTCCGGTCGAATAGGCTTTCCTGAGCGGGAGGGGAACACAATGAAGCAAAGCGCGGCGAAACAAACCCTGAAGATCACGGCGGTCAACGGCGTTGTCCGCGCCCTCGGAATGCTGCTGCGTATTCTGCTTTCCCGGCTGCTGGGGGCGGAGATCATGGGCATTGCGGAGCTGAGCCAGAGCGTCCATATGCTGGCCATTACCCCGCTGACCTCCGGGCTGCCGCTGGCGGTGAGCCGCATGACGGCCAAGACCCGGACGGAGGACCGCACAAAGCCCCTGCTGGCTGGGCTTTGGCTGGTGCGCATAGCGGCGCTCGTGCTCATGCCCCTGATGCTGCTTTTTTCGCCGCAGCTGGCACGGCTGACCGGCGATGTGCGGGTGCTTCCATCCCTGTGGTGCAGCGCGCCCTGCATCCTGATCCTGGGCTATTCGGCGGTATACAACGGCTACCTGTACGGGGTGGAACGCAGCCTGCTGCCCGCGTGGTCGGAGCTGGTGGAGCAGCTGCTCCGGCTGACGATCTGCGTAGGGCTTTTGTTGGCGCTGCCCCATCTGGCGGCCCCGTGGGCGGCGGCGGTGCCGGTCTTTTCCACCATGGCCGCTGAGGTGCTGGGGCTGGCCTTTGTACTGGCGGTACTTCGTCTGCCCCTGTCGCCCATGGAGACCGCCCGAAGCTGGCGAAAGCCCGTGCTGCGGCTGGCGCTGCCCACCACGGGCACCCGGCTTGTGCAAATGCTGCTCCGGGCCGTGGAAGCCGTCTGGATTCCCCTGCGGCTGCAGGCTTCGGGCCTTGCCGCCCGGGAGGCCACCGCCCGGCTGGGAATGCTTTCCGGCATGGTGACGCCCGTTCTGATGCTGCCCTGCGTGTTCACCGGTTCCCTGTCCATGGTACTTCTGCCGAGGATTGCGTTGGCGGAGAAGGAGCCTGAAGAACTTCGGCGGCTGGTCGGCAAGTGCTTCCTGACCGCCGCCCAAGCCGGGCTGGGCAGCGCCGGGGCGGTCTGGCTGGCCGCGCCCCTGCTGGCCCGGTGGCTGTACCGGCTGCCGGAGTTGACCCCGCTGTTCCGCTTCGGCGCGCCTCTGTGCCTGCTGTTCGCCTTTGCTCATGTGTCCGGCGGCATTCTGTCGGCGCTGGGGCTGCAAAAGCTGTCCATGCTGGGGTCGCTGCCCGTTTCCGGGCTGACGCTCCTGTTGATCTGGCTTCTGCCCGCCCGGCCGGAGCTGCGGCAGTACGGCGTACTGCTGGCACAGGGGGCAGGACAGTTCTGCACCCTTCTCTGGAATCTGGGTGTGCTGTTCTTCCGTCAAAAAACGCGCCTTTCTTCCGATGAATCGGAGAAAGACGCGTTGAGCGCAGTTCAGCCCTTATGATAGATTCGTTCGATTTCCGCTGTTTCCCGACCCTGCGGATCGTAGACCACCAGCGGCGGCATCCAGTGCAGGCCGGGCCGGGCATTCTTCATACTTTCCACCAGCACCAGATAGGGCGGCTTCTCCAGCTTGGCGCAGACCATTCGTACCCGCTTGGGCTCCAGCCGATAGCGGCGCAGCTCGTCGCACAGTTCCAGAAAGCGCTGGGCCGGGAACACCATGGTCAGCCGTCCCATGGTGCGCAGAAGCGCCCCGGCGCTTTTCACGATCTCTCCAATGGAGGTGTCCTGCTCATGCCGGGCCAGCGACACGGTTTCCGTCTGGCTTTTCAGGGTGCCGTTCTGCTTGCCGTAGGGCGGATTGCACACCACAGCGTGAAATTTCTCGTAGCCGAACGCTTCCGGGGCCTGACGCAGATCCATGGCGTGGACGTGAATCCGATCGGAAAGGCCGTTCAATTCCACTGAACGCCCGGCCATGTCCGCCATATCGGGCTGCAGCTCGATGGCTTCAAACTGGGTATCAGGCTGTTGATGGCTTAACAGCAGGGACAGAATGCCCGTACCCGTGCCAAGATCGGCGATGCGTTCCCGGGGCCGGGTACGGGTGAAATCCGCCAGCAGGACGGCGTCCATACCGAAGCGGAAGCCATCCTTCTTTTGGAGGATGTAAAGCCCGTCCAGCTGCAGGTCGTCGATTCTCTCTCCCGGTTTCAGTTCCATGTTCCCTCCAGCGGATTCAGGCATTGGGTCAGACAATAGCCGGTCTTGGATGCATCGTACATATCATACTGAATTTCGCACCAGGTTTCGCCCCGGCGGATAATGCGCGCCATGGAGCCTTCCGGCAGCACGGCCAGCTTTTCGCCCCGTTCCCGGCATTCCGTCCAGACGGCCACATAGCTTTCCCCCTGCCGGGGAGCGATCAGCGCCAGAATGCCGTTCGGCATATCTTCCAGCGTATCGTCCAGTACAGGAGCAGAGCTGGGAGAGGGCGTTGCGGTGACGGACGCGGTCGGCGCGGCGGTCACGGGTGCAGGCGATGGCGTAGGCGCGTTCGTCTCGCCGGAGGCAGGCGTTGCCGTCGGCACTGGGGTCGGTGTGGAACCCGCCGTCTCATACCGCAAGTAACTGGAAACCACATACCCGTCCCACGTTCCGTACCGCACATGAGACCAACTGCCGGTCGTTTCCAGCACCTCCACCAGCGCATGGCGGGGAATGACTGTCAGCACTTTGGCGCTGGCCTTGGGCGACTGACGCAGGTTCAGCCCGCCGGAGACGGTGTTGACCCGGGCCGTGCCCGCGCTGGGAGCCGGCGTAGCGCTGGGCGTGGGAACCACCGTGGCCGTGCCGGAAGCCAGCGTCAGATAACGGGTCATCGCATATCCTTCCAGCGCGTTATAGCGCAGGCGGCACCATTCGGAGCCGTATTCCAGCACCTCCACCATGCCAAAACGGGGAATTTGCGTCACCAGCGCTCCGATTGCCGAAGGCTGGGCGCGCAGGTTCAGACTGCCGGAGGCAGTGGTCACCAGCGCATATTGAGGGCCGGCGGCTGTGGGAGCCGCCGTGGGAATCGCCGTAGGCTCCGTCGTTTTTTCAGGCGACGCCGTGGGCGAAATGGAGGGCGATACAGCAGGTTCATCGGTCGGGACGGCTGTCGGCTCGACCGTCGGCACCGCCGTGGGGGCCATTGTCGGCGTGACCGTGCTTTCCTCAAGCGTCAGGAAAACAGTCATCACATAGCCGGTGCGTCCGCCGTAGCTGACCTGACACCAGCTGTTGCCCACAGAAAGCACGTCGATCACCGTATTGCGCGGAATCACCGTCAGAATGGGACTGCCGCTCTTGCCCTCCATGCGCATATTCAGACCGCCGGAGACGGTCGTCACCCGGGCCTTGCGAATAACTGTGGAATCCCCCGGCGTTTCAGAGGACGTTTCCAAGCGGACAGCGGACGCGGGCAGATAGCCCATGCTGCCTTCCCAGCTGACCTGCCACCATTCCCCGGTCTGGGAATAGACCGTCAGCGGGTCGCCGAAGGCCAGCAGCACCACAGACGCGGAGTTTTCCGACGGCTCCTGCCGCAGGTAGACCAGCTGGCTGGCCACCGTGGCGGAAACACCGGCGGGACGGGGCGTGGGGGCCGGGCTTTCGGAGGGCGAAGCGCTTTCCGAAGGCGCGGCCGATTCCGTGGGAGAAGAGGTGTTTTCGGGGGGCTGTGCGTCCTGCTCATAGCGAAGGAAGGAGCGCATCATATACCCTTCCAGCCCGTTCCACTGGATGCGGCACCAGGAGCCGTCGTCGCTGAGCACCGTCACCCGGCTTCCCACCGGCAGTTGGGCAATGGCCGCGCCGACCGTCGAGGCCGTCGTCCGCAGATTCACCGTTCCCGTGCCGCTTTGGGTGGTCACAATGGCCATGCTACTGCCACCGGAGCTGCTCTGGCCCGGATAGACCGTGGTCAGGGCAGAGATAAAGTTGCGGTGGACGTAGGCCGTGATGCTCATATACTGCACATAGGCCCAGTCCCCCGAAAGGGAGAACACGGTCAGCACCGCGCCGGTCGGGGCCGTGCCCAGCTTTTTCGCGCTCAAGCTGGGCTCCTGACGGAGGTTCACATAATCGTTGGCCGTGACCGTCACGAAGCCCTGCACCGTGGTGGCTGCTTCTTCCGAACCCTGGGGGGTGCCGGTAATGACCAGATTTTCCGTGGGCACGTAGCCCTTCAGGCTGCCGTAGCGCACAAAGCACCAGCTGCCGTCGTTGGTCAGCACCTCCACGATGGTGCCGTTGCTCAGCGTGCTGACCACAGACGAGGAATCAGACTTGCCGCTGCGCAGGATCAGCGAACCGCCGGACACCAGCTTCACCGTGCCCTTGCAGGCAGAGCTGTTCTCCGGCAGGTCGGCGGGGTCCCGGACGGTGGTCTCCTCCTCGCTGGAGGAGGCGCTGAGAATGGTGCTGGTAAAGCTTTTCTGCACCCGCTGGCAGCCCTCGTAATAGAAACCCAGAATTTCATCGTAGGTATAGCCCAGCTTGCCCATGTACATGGCGCCGCGCTGGCTCATACCCACGCCGTGGCCGTAGCGCCGGGCCTGCAGGCTGAACCCGGAGGCCGTCTCTTCCACGCTCCAAAGTTCATTTTTGGCGGACTGGATGCTCATGCCCAGCAGACCTTCCAACTCGGAGAAAATATCGCAGGTTACGGTAACGGTTTGCAGACTTCCGCTGGCGGTTCGGGCGGTCAGCTCAAAGTCCATCTTCGTATACAGGCGGCTGGGAGCCTCATACTTGGGCGTATGGGGCGTGACGCTCTGAAGGGATACCGGGGTGACGCCGCTCTGCCCCATCTGAGCCGCCGCCTTGCGCCCCAGCAGAGAAATCAGCCCGGAGGGGTTGGACGCGGCGGTCAGATCCTTGTAAACGGTCTTCTTTTTCACCGTGGAGCCAGGGTTTCCGTAATCGAAGGGGTCGTCCTTGACGGTAAAATAGGCGTACGCGCCGCTGCCCACGCCATGGGGCGCGGATTCGGTCTGCCCGCCGTTGCTGGCGGAATAATAGGTCATGACGTACTCGCCGCCGTACTGAAGCACGATACCCCGAGTGGAGTCAATGGCGGTGACGCAGTTGGCGTTGCCCGAAGGCGTGCCGCGGTAGACCTGATCGCTGGTGGTATCCACCACGTCGTAGCGGTTGGACGCGCGGCGGCTCATCATCCGCACGGTGTAGGTGCGGGCGGCCACCGCCTGTGCCTTCAGCGCCTCTACATTGCTGGAGTTACCCATTTCATAGGGAACCACGCCGTAGAGATAGTCCTCGATGTAGACATGGGCGATGACATAGAGCTTGTAGCTTCCGCCGGACTGCTTCACTGCCTGAAAGGACAGGTCTCCGGGATAGGGATTGCCGCTTTCCCGGGCCTGCGCGATCTTGAGTCCGTTCACGCCGGAGGTGCTGTGGCGGCGCAGGGAAAAATCGCCGCCCATATAGATCACCACGCCGTTCTGGGACAGCGTCAGTTGGCCGGAGGCGCTGTTAAAGCTGACGGTCAGGCTTGTCCCGCTGGAAAAAGAGCGGGACAGGTCGCCGCCCAGACTGTAGCTGCCCGCCACGGTCACATCCAGCCGGGAGGGGCTGCCCAGCGAGGACAGCCAGACCCGCACCATGCCGTTCAGGGGGGCGGATTGGGTGGTCAAAGAGGCGGACTGAACCGCCACGCCTCCCACGTCCGCCGCCATTGCGGGAAAAGCGCCCATCAGCAGACAGAGAGCCGAAAGAAGGGCGGCGATCTTTTGCAGTGCCGTGTGCTTTCGCATGAATCGTGCCTCCGTTCGTAACACTTTCGTAATCATTCAGATTGTACCACAGAAACGCCCGCTTTGTCCATCCAATCCGCGTGGAAATTGCTGGATTTGGACAAGCGCCGGCGCTTTTCATTCTTTGTCCTGCCGGGTCAGCGATTCGGCGATCTTCGGTGCGGCAAGCACTTCCGTCAGCCTGCCGGTTTGCCCGTCAAACTTGTAAAGAAGCGCCGTGCGCCCCTCGGGAAGGGCGCGCAGCAGACGAAGCAGTTCCAACTTTTCCGGCGTTCCCCGGCAGACAAAGGGCAGCGCCCGCAGCAGTTTTCCTTTGGGCCAAGACTCTCCTTCCAGTGCCGCAGCCGCGCCCCGCAGACTTCCGCCCATGCTGCTCTGCCATGCCGCGTAGGCCAGATACGGCGGCAGCAGGAACAGCGACAGGTTCACCCGGCCCTGAAAGACCCCGGCAAGCCCCAGTGCCAGCATTCCCGCCGCCAGCAAATAGGAAAGCCAGAGCATCGCCCGCCGGGCCGGTTCCTCCCGGCCAAACCACCGCGCCGCACACAGCAGCACCCGCGCCCCGTCCAACGGCCAGACCGGCAGTACATTCACCAGCGCCATGCCCAGACTGAAACGGTAAAACAGGCGGAAAAACTCCGTCTGCGGTGCAAAACGCAGACATAGCCATGCGGACGCCGCGCTGACCGGCACACCCGCCAGCGCGATCAGGCATTGCTGCCTGCCCGGCAGGCGCTCAAAGCCCGGCACGTCCGCCACGCCACCGAAGGGGGTCAGTTCAATGCGGCATTCCTTCACCCGGCACAGGGCCATGGCCAGCACATGGCCGCCCTCGTGCAGCAGCATGGCCGCAGCCGCCGCCAGCATTCCCGCCGAGGGAAACAGCATAAGCCCCAGCGCCGCCAGCACGGCCCCTGCCGGGTGAATCTTCAGCCGCAGCTTCATCCGCTTGACGCTCATTCCGTCAGGGGCAGCATCAGCCCGGTGGGGTCGATGGAGCGGCCGTCCCGCCGCAGCTCGAAGGCCAGCGGCGCGCCTTCCAGCACCGTGGCGAAGGCGTCCCCGGCATAGACCCGGTCCCCCACCTCGTGGGCGCAGCTTGCCAGATTGCCGTACAGGGTTTCCAGCCCGCCTTCGTGGCGGATGCGGACGATGCGTTCCTCGTCCATTCCATGGGCGATAGACATGATCTCCCCATCCGCGGCGGCACGCACATCTGTAGTATTGCAGCTCAATTCCAGATAGGGTTCCTGCCGGGACCACGCGTGGACGACATTGCCCTGTACCGGCTCAAAGACCGTCACGCTTTCCTCCTGCCGCCAGACCTCCTGCACCTCGGCGGGCAGCAGGCTGTCCACAAAGCTCAGCTTGCCCACGCTTTCGTCCCATTCGGTGTTCAGGCTGTCCTCCAACGCAGAAAACACGGACTGACTTTGGGGCAGCTCGGCGTTTTTGACCGCCACCGCCACCAGCAGCAGCCCCGCAGCAGCAGCCAGATTGCGGATGAGCCGATCCGCCCGCAGCAGCCGGGAAAATCCATCCTTCTTTTGGGAAGCGTCGATCCATTCTGCGGGCCGCGCTGCGCCCACAGGCTTCAACACCTCGGTCTGCCGCGCTTCCTGCCGCAGACGGATGGTTTTGACGCGGGTTTGTTCCTTCACAAAAATCCCCTCCCAGGGAAAACTATGCGCTTCCGGGAGGGGATATGTTTTTTACAGAGTGCCCTTTTTCTGCATGGCTTCCAGCGCACGGCAAAGGGCGATGCGTCCGTGGCCGTAGGTCAGGCCGCCCTGCAGGTACACGGCGTAGGGCGCGCGCATAGGGCCGTCGGCGCTTAGCTCAATTGATGCGCCGGACACGAAGGTGCCCGCCGCCATGATGACCTGATCGGCATAGCCGGGCATATCCCAAGGCTCCGGCTCCGCCATGCTATCGATGGGCGACGCGGCCTGAATGGCCTGACAGAAGGCCACCATCCGCTCCGGGGTGCCGAATTCCAGCGCCTGAATGATATCCGTGCGGCGAGCGTCCGGCGTGGGAGACGAGCGCATACCCAATTCTTCAAACACCGCCGCCGCCAGAATAGAGGTCTTGACCGCCTGCACCGCCGTATGAGGGGCCATGAACAGGCCCTGATAATAGGGACGGTAGCTGGCGGCGTAGCTGCCCTCCTCCCGGCCGATGCCAGGGGCCGTCAGGCGAAAGGAAATTCGGCGGATCAGGTCTTCCCGGCCCACGATATAGCCGCCGGTGGGAGCCAGCCCGCCGCCGGGGTTTTTGATGAGGCTGCCCACGCAAAGATCCGCGCCGTATTCGCTGGGTTCCTTTTCGCAGACGAATTCTCCGTAGCAGTTATCCACCATCAGGCAGGCGTTAGGAAACTCCTCGTGCAGCATCCGGGCCAGCGGCTCCACGTCCTCCGGCATCAGGCTGGGCCGGGTGGAATAGCCCCGGCTGCGCTGCACCGCCACCATGCGGGTGTTGGGCTTCATGGCCGTGCGGATGGCAGCCAGATCGAGCTTGCCGTCCTTCATTTCCACCTGCGCGTAGCTGACGTTCATTTCCTTCAGGGAGCAGGCGCCGTCGCCCCGAAGGCCGATGACTTCTTCCAGCGAATCATAGGGCGCGCCGGAGGCGTAGAGCAGCTCATCCCCCGGACGGAGCACGCCGAACATGGCCAGCGACAGGGTATGGGTGCCGGACACGATCTGGGGCCGCACGATGGCCGCTTCCGTATGGAACAGATCGGCATAGATCGCTTCCAGCGTGTCCCGGCCCACGTCGTCGTAGCCGTAGCCGGTGGTGGGGGCGAAATGGCGGGGCGATACCTGATGCGTGCGCATCACGTCCAGCACCTTTTCCGTATTATGATATTCGATCGCTTCCATGCGGCGGAAGGCTTCCTGACAGCGGGCTTCCGCCCTCCGAATCAGTTCTGCGGGTTCCATGGGAAAATGCCTCTTTTCTGCTTTGCGCAATACTCAATTCATCAAAAAATCGTCGGTCATGCGGCGCAGGCCGTCCAGCGCCGAGGGCCCCGCGTCCACCCAGCGGATGGCCTCCTCGGCCCTGAACCACGTTTCCTGCCGCTTGGCGTAATGGCGGGTGTTCAAAATGATCTGCCAGACCGCGTCCGCTTCGGCCACCTGTCCCCGGCAGACGGGCACCAGCTCCTTGTAGCCGATAGCCTGCATGGACTGGCTCTCTGCAGGAACGCCGCTGTCCAGAAGCCCCTGCACTTCCCGAAGAAGCCCCTGCCGCATCATTTCCTGCACGCGCTGGGCAATGCGGGTCTGCAGCTCGGGCCGGGGCATCCGTAGGGCCATGGGCAGAAGGTCGTAGGGGCGTTCCGGCTCCTGTCGTTTCTGGCGGCTCATGGGCGTTCCGGTCAGCTCGCAGACCTCCAGCGCCCGCACCACCCGCCGCAGATCGTTGGGGTGAAGCCGACGGGCGGTCTCTTCATCCACCTTTTCCAGCAGGGCGTGGAGCTTTGCCTTTCCGTCCGGCTCGGCGGCGATGGCTTCATAGCGGGCCCGAACCGCCGGGTCGCTCTCCTGCTGGCCCAGCGTCATGCCGTGCAGCAGGCTTTTCAGATAAAGACCCGTGCCGCCTACCAGCAGCGGAATTTTCCCCCGCTGCCAAATATCCCCGAAGACCCGCTCCGCGTCCTCCACGTACCGGGCTACGGCGTAGCTTTCCTCCGGCTCCAGAATGTCCAGCATGTGGTGCGGAACCAGCTTCTGTTCCGCCTGCGTGGGCTTGGCAGTGCCGATATCCATGCGCCGGTAAATCTGCATGCTGTCCATGCAGACGATCTCCACCGGGTATTCCCGGGCCAGCTTCAGGGCAAGGCCGCTCTTTCCCGACGCGGTGCAGCCCGTCAGGGCCAGAACCTTGGGCTTCATCAACTGCGTTCCTTTCTGATTCGGATAACTGTATTCGGATTACTGAATCCGCTTGAAGCGCTTTTCCAGCGCATAGCGGGTGGTCTCCACCACGATGGGCCGCCCGTGGGGGCAGGTGGGCATGGACTGGCTTTGCAGCATTTCCTTCAAAAAGCCCTGAATTTCCTGCGGATTCAGCCTGTCGCCGCCCTTGATGGCATGTTTGCAGGCCATCTGAGCCACCTGACTGCGCATGCGGTCGCTGGTCTTTTCCCCCCGGCCCTGCTGCCACTGATCCAGCGCTTCCAGAAACAGTTCCTTCGGGTCGCCGTTTTCGCCGAACAGGGTCGGAATGGCGTGAACGGCCACGCTGCGCTCGTCAAATGCTTCCGCCTGAAAGCCCGCTTTTTCCAGATAGGGCCGGATTTCCTCAAACAGCGCCATATCCCGGCCCGAAAGCTGCACCAGCTGGGGCGACAAAAGCTGCTGGGAAATCTGCTCGCCATCGTAGCGCTTCATGAAGCGGTCGTAAAGAATGCGCTCGTGGGCAGCGTGCTGATCCAGCCACAACAGACGGTCGCCGGTCTCGAAGATCCAATAGGTATCGAACACGATGCCCACCAGCCGGGGAACGGCGGCGGCCTCCTCTTTGGTTTCCACCTCCGCAAGGCGGGTCTGCTCCGGAGGCTGTAACGCCTCATCGGGAACAGCCTCGGGCGGTTGAAGCTGCGTTTCAGGGAGCACCGGGGCGGGTTCGCCGGTTTCCTCATTCTTGGCAAACACCGGCTGCGCGGGCGTTACCCGGATCTCCGGCGCTGCGGACTGCTTTTCAGCCAGCCCCCATCCCATGGCGGGCTTGGGAGCCGCGTTCTGTGGCCGATCCCACACGGATGGAGCCGCGGGCTGAAAGACCGTCCGGGGCGCTGCGCCGTAGGACGCATGGAACGCGCCGCCGCCCCCCGTCTGAACGGGCACAGTCACTGGGCGAAGATGCGCTGTATTCTCTGCGGTAGCTTCGTCTTTCTGTTCTAATGCCGCGTCGGTTTGCAGCCGATCCGCCGCAGGCGCGGCAGGCTGTGCAGCAACAGCAGGAGCCGCAGGAACCGGCTTGACCGCATCCGGCGCGCCGGGCAGCTCCGTCACGGTAAAACCGCTTTCCGTAACGGACGCAGGCTTTTCCGAAGCCGGGGCGCGAAGCCGCTGGCCCAGTTGTTCCTGATGCAGCGCGTCATAGACGATCTGCCGGACGGCCTCCGCCACGGCGCTTTCGTCCTGAAAGCGAACCTCCAGCTTATTGGGATGAACGTTCACGTCCACGTTCTGATAGGGCATTTCCAGAAACAGGGCGCACATGGGGAACTTGCCGATCATGACCCTGCCCTCGCAGCCGTTTTCCAGCGCCCGGCTCAATACGCCGCTGCGGAAAAAACGTCCGTTGATGAAAAAGCTCTGCTGCTGGCGGTTGCCCCGGGAAAGCTCCCCCACGCCGATGAAGCCCTTCAGCACCACGCCGCTTTGGTGCCCGCTGACGGGGATCATCTGGCGGAAAGCGTCCTTGCCATACAGGCAGAACATGGCGGAGTCCAGCTTACCGTCGCCCATGCTGTGGTAGATGGTTTTGCCCTCACTGACGAAGCGGAACGCGATCTCGGGGTGGGACAGGATCAGCCGGAGCATATAGTCCGACACCAGCCCGGCCTCAATGGCGGGCTTTTTCAGGAACTTCCGGCGGACGGGGGTGTTATAAAACAAATCCTCCACCACGAAGGTGGTGCCTGCGGGGGAAGCGGCCTGCCGGATGTCGGTAAACTCGCCGCCCTCCACCTGACAGCGCACGCCGAACTCCGCGTCGGCGGTCTTGGTGGTGCAGGTCACTTTCGCCACTGCCGCCACGGAGGCCAGCGCTTCGCCGCGAAAGCCCAGCGTGTGGATGCAGTACAGCTCCGCTTCCGTTTGCAGCTTGCTGGTAGCGTGGCGCTCGAAGGCCAGCCGAATTTGCCCGGCGGGAATGCCCTTGCCGTTATCCGAAATGCGCAGGTATTCGATGCCGCCGCCCCGCAGCTCCACCGTCACATGGGTAGCGCCCGCGTCGATGGCGTTTTCCACCAGTTCCTTCACCACGGAAGCGGGGCGTTCCACCACCTCGCCCGCGGCGATCTTTCCGATCAGTTCCGAAGATAGCTTGCGTATTTCTGCCATAATCGCTCCTTACGGTTCGTTGGCTGACGAATGATGAGGTCTCAGAGTCGGCGCGCCTTTTCCCGCAGACGGAAAAGGGTGTTGAGCGCGTCCATGGGCGTAATGGACAAAACGTCCAGATTTTTCAGCTCGTCGATCAGGTCGTCCTGAGGCAGATGGAACAGATCCGTCTGCCGGTTTTCTTTTTTCTTCTTTTCCAGAATATTCTGGGAAATGGTCTCCTGATTGATGTCGCTGACCTCCAGCCGGGCCTGAATTTCGTGGGCCCGGGCCACCACCGGCGCGGGAATGCCCGCCAGCCGGGCCACATGGACGCCGTAGCTCTTATCCGCGCCGCCGGGCATGATCTTGCGCAGGAAAATCACGTCCTCGCCGTGCTCCATGACGGTGATGCAGTAGTTTTTCACGCCGGGGAAGCGGCCTTCCAGCTCGCTCAGCTCATGATAATGGGTAGCGAACAGGGTCTTCGCGCCGATCTTCTTTTTGTCCAGCAGATATTCCACCACCGCCCACGCAATGGCCAGGCCGTCGAAGGTGCTGGTGCCCCGGCCGATCTCGTCCAGAATGACCAGCGATTTGTTCGTAGCGCTGCGGAGAATGCCCGCCGTCTCGCTCATTTCCACCATGAAGGTGCTCTGACCGGAAGACAGGTCGTCGCTGGCCCCGATGCGGGTGAAGATGCGGTCGCACAGGCTGATGTTCGCTTCCTTCGCGGGCACAAAGCTGCCGATGTGAGCCATCAGGGTAATGAGGGCCGTCTGGCGCATATAGGTGCTCTTACCGGCCATGTTGGGGCCGGTGATGATGAGCATCCGATTGTCCTCGGTGTCCAGCTCGACGTCGTTGGGCACGAAGGGCGTATCCTGCACCATCCGCTCCACAATGGGATGCCGTCCCTCCACGATGCGGATTTCGCCGGTCTCGTTGATGGTGGGCTTGACGTAGCCGTAATCCCGGGCCACCTGCGCCAGCGAAAGCAGCGCGTCGGCGGTCTTCAGCGCCAGCGCGTTCTGCTGGATGGCCCCGATTTCCCGGGTAATCTCCTGCCGCACCTCGGTAAAAAGCTGCAGTTCCAGTGCTGCGGCCAGTTGCTCGGCGTTGAGAATCTTTTTTTCGATCTCCTGCAGCTCCGGCGTGGTGTAGCGCTCGGCGTTGGCCAGCGTCTGGCGGCGGGCATAGCGCAGGGGCACCTGATCCAGATTGCTCTTGGTGACCTCGATATAGTACCCGAACACCCGGTTATACTGGATGCGAAGATTCTTGATGCCGGTCGCTTCCCGCTCGGCGGCTTCCATATCCAGCACCCACTGTTTGCCGTGGGTGGAGGCGTCCCGGTATTCGTCCAGCTGGGCGTTGAAGCCGGGACGAATATAGCCGCCCTCCTGCAGCGTCAGGGGCGCGTCGGGGTTGATGGCTTTTTCCAGCAGCTCGCACAGGCCGTCCAGCGGGGCCATGGTGTGGGCCAGCGCGTTCAGGGGCGCAACGTCCACGCTTTCCAGCAGTGCCTTCACCGGGGCAATGGCGTTCAGCGAACGGTTCAGGGCCAGACAGTCCCGGGCGGTCAGGCTGTTGTAGCTGATCTTGCCCAGCAGGCGCTCCATATCCGCCACAGTCTCCAACTTTTCTCCCAGTTCCTCCGCCACGATGAAGTTGTCCTTCAGTGCTTCCACTGCGTCCAGACGGGTCTGGATGCGGTGACGGCTCACCATGGGGTTTTCCACCCACGTGCGCAGCAGCCGCGCGCCCATGGCCGTGCGGGTCTGATCCAGCAGCCACAGAAGGGAGCCCTTCCGTTCGCCGCTGCGCAGGCTCTCGGTCAGTTCCAGATTGCGGCGGGTGTGCCGATCCAGAAACATGGTCTCGTCGCCCTGATACAGCTCCAGATGGGTGATGTGCTCCAGTGCGTTTTTCTGCGTCTCGTCCAGATAGCGCAGCAAAGCCCCGGCGGCGATGGCCCGGCGGTCCTTGTCCTCCATGCCCAGCGCGGACAGCGTCGCCACGCCGAAGTGGCTGAACAGCTCCCCTTCCGCGCCCCGCTTGGAGAACGCGCCCTCCGCCAGCGTGGTGGCGGAAATGCCCAGATTCACCAGCGTGTGCAGCTTGTCCAGATCGTTGGTAACGATCTCCCGGGGGCCGATGCGCTGAATTTCGTCCATCAGCTGCTTTTCCGCGTCCTGCACCACATGGGCCACAAACTCGCCGGTGCTCACGTCCGCCCATGCCAGCGAGGCTCCCTTGCCGAAAAAGGCCACGCAAAGCACGTAGCTGTAGTTTTTTTCGTCCAGCATGGCGGGGTCTACCACCGTGCCGGGCGTGATGATGCGGATCACGTCCCGCTCCACCAGTCCCTTGCTCAGGGCCGGGTCAGTAAGCTGCTCGCAGATGGCCACCTTGTAGCCCTTTTCGATCAGCCGGGCGATATATCCGCTGGCGGCGTGGTAGGGAATGCCGCACATGGGCGCACGTTCGCTCAGGCCGCAACTTTTGCCCGTCAGCACCAGTTCCAGCTCTTTGGACACCAGCTGGGCGTCCTCAAAAAACATTTCGTAAAAATCGCCCAGCCGGAAAAACAGGATGCAGTCCTGATGCTTCTGCTTGATGTCCAGATATTGCTGCATCATCGGGGTCACGCTGCCAGCCACGGTTTCACCCGTCCTTTCGTACCAAAACAAACAGAATGTCAAACGTTCCAAAATCCCGGTGGAAAGCCGTCAGAGGGGCGCAGGCCCCTCTGACAGTATTTGGAAGGATCAATGATGATGATGTCCGCAACCGCCGCCGCAGCTGGAGCAGGAACCGGAGCAGCCGGAATGTTCTTCCTCTTCTTCCTCGCCGGTGACGACCTTCTTGATGATCTTGTTGACCTGCTTCATCATTTCGGTGAAGGCCTCGTTGGTCTCCTGCATCTTGGCGATGAGCTTGTTGTGGTCCAGCATATGCTCGGCTTCCTGCAGCGCCTGACCGGCCTTGGCCAGCTCGCCCCGGTCCAAATTGGGATTGGCCAGCATTTCTTCCACCTTGCTGCGCTTCTCGGAATAATTGGCCACCAGCAGGGTGGCTTCTTCGTCCTTCATCACGGCCTGCTCGGTCAGCCGCATGTTGATGTATTCTTCGCTTTCCAGAATGGCTTCCGCCAGCAGTTCCGCCTGATTGAGTACCTTTTCCATGATCGTTTAACCCCTTTCGATTCTTTCTCCCCGGAGGGTATTGACCGCCGCGGAGGTAATTCTGACGGGAAGAATTTTCCCGATATCCGCAGCCGAGCCGTCCAGCGTGACGGTAATGCCCCGGCTGCCCTTGCCTGAAATCTGATGCTCGTCCCGCTTGGAAAGGCCTTCCACCAGAATTTCCTCGTTTTTGCCCACCATACTCTCATGCACCCGGGCGGTGGAGGCTTCCACCTCCTGAATCAGCCGGGCGATGCGGCGGGAGCTTTCCTCCGCCGGAATCTGGCCGTCCATTTTGGCGGCGCGGGTGCCTTCCCGGGGAGAGTAAATAAAGGTAAACGCAGAATCATAGCCCACTTCCCGCACCAGCGACAGGGTGTCCTCGAACTGGGTTTCCGTCTCGCCGGGGAAGGACACGATCAGATCGGTGGTCAGGCCGATATCCGGGATAGCTGCCCGGAGCTTTTCCACCTTGCGCAGATAGTCTTCCCGGGTATAGTGGCGGTTCATGAGCCGAAGAATTTCATCATTGCCGCTTTGGGCGGGCAGGTGCAGCTGATGAAGGATATGCTTGCTCTCGGCCATCACTTCGATCAGCTCATCGCTCAGATCCTTGGGATGGGAGGTCATGAAGCGGATGCGGGGAATGTCCAGCCGATCCAGCTCCCGCAGCAGCTTGGGGAAGGTATCTCCGTTTTCAGAGCCGTTGCCGTAGCTGTTCACGTTCTGGCCCAGCAGCATGATTTCCTGTACGCCGGACTGCCTGAGCTCCTGCGCTTCCCGGAGAATGTCCTCCATGCGGCGGGAGCGCTCCTGGCCCCGCACGTAGGGCACCACGCAGTAGGAGCAGAAGTTGTTGCAGCCGTACATGATGGTGATGTAGGCGTGCCAGGCATTCAGCCGCTTCACCGGCAGGCCCTCGGCGATCAGGTCCTCCTCATGGGAGATGCTGACCACCCGGGTGCGCTGCTGGCACAGGCGCAGCAGCATCCCCGGCAGCTCGTGCAGGTTGTGGGTGCCGAAGGCCAGATCGATGAAGCGGTACTGCTTGAGGATCTTCTCCGCCATGCCGGGCTGCTGCACCATGCAGCCGCATACGCCGATCAGAAGCCGGGGCTTTTCCTTTTTCAGTTCCTTCAGCCATGTCACGTTGCCCAGCGCACGGCGTTCGGCGTTGTCCCGGACGCAGCAGGTGTTGAACAGCACCAGATCGGCTTTGGTGCGGTCTTCGGCTTCGGACATGCCCATTTCTTCCAAAAGTCCCGCCAGCTTTTCGCTGTCGTGGGCGTTCATCTGACAGCCGTAGGTCACGATAAAATAGCTTTGCGGCCGGTCTTCCATTTCCCGGAACGCGCGGATGGCTTTCAGCTGCTCCTCCCGCTGCGCTTCGGTCACATAAGTGGCATGATGTTCCAAGTTTGTGTACGTCCTTTCTTGACCGTTCACGGCCATTCGACCGGCGCGCGGCCGGTTTCGCCGCAGGCGCGGCAGGGTTCCGTCAGCATTTCCTGCAGGGTCTCCCCCGTGCGCTTGCGGGTGATCTCCAGAATACCCAGCCGGGTAAACCCGTGAACGACGGTCTTGACCCGATCGTCGCCAAGAGCCTGTTCCATGGCTTCCTGCACCTGACGGCGCTCGTCCTCCCGATCCATGTCGATAAAATCGATCAGAATCATCCCGGAAAGGTTCCGCAGCCGAATCTGCCGGGCGATCTCCCCCACCGCCGCCAGATTCTGGGAAAGGGGGAGATTTTGCCCGCCGTCGCTTTCCACAAAGGAGCCGCTGTTCACATCCACGGTGCTCAGGGCCTCTCGCTGGTCGATCATCAGGTTGCCGCCGTTGGCAAGGGGCACCTTCCGGCCAAGGGCTTCCTTCAGCTGTCTGCGAATCTGCAAGCGATTCCAGCGTTCTTCCATTTCTTCCGGGGAAACCTGCTGCACCGTCACGCCCTCCGGCAGGCTTTCGGAAAGAGGATGATCGGCGATCACATGGCACTCATGTCGGGCGGAATAATCCCGACAGAGAGCTTTCAGGGGCGAAACCGGCTTTTGCAGCAGCTCCGGCGCTTTGCGGCAGGGTGCGCCCGCCGTCAAATGGTTCCATTGGGCTTCCAGCTCGTCCATCTCCGCCCGAATCTCGTTTTCCCGGGCGAACAGTGCCGCATGGCGGACGATCACGCCGATCCGGCCACCGGACAGCTTTTTGCCCAGCGCCCGGGCGCGAGCATGGTCTTCTTCGCCCTCGATGCGCTTGCTGACCCCCACATGGCGGTTCATGGGCATCAGCAGCACGTACTGGCCCGGCAAGATCACGTCCCGGGTCAGGAACGCGCCCTTCTCGCCCTTGGGGTCTTTTTTGACCTGCACCAGCACGTCTTCCCCCGTCAGAAGGGGCGCGGGGCCGTTGGCCTGATGGAAGCTCTCCTGCTCCCGAATGGGCAGAAAGCCGTTCTGGGCCAGCCCCAGCTTCACAAACGCGGCCTTGATCTGGGGCAGCACCCGCTCCACCCGGCCCAAAAACAGCGTGCCCACCAGACTTTCGCCAGCGGCTTCCTCCTGCGTGTATTCCAGCAGACGGTTTTCGCTTAAAAGCGCCGTCTGCCGCACGCCGCCGCTTTCGCGGCACAGCAGCGTGTAGGCCTCGCTCATGCCAGCTTCTCCATGGGAACCAGCTTGCCTTCCTTGTTCCGGGCCAGCATTTTCTCCCGGAAGATCATGGCTTTCTCCGTCTCCTGCGCGTCCTGACCGGCGAACTCATACAGACACCGCAGCCACAGGCTGGGCTTCAGTGCGCCGTCCTTGGGATCGGACACGATGGTCAGATGAATCACGTGCTCCGTTTCGCTGTTTTCAATGCCGCCGTCCAGCACGAAGGGCCGGATGTTACAGTCCGCGTCGCCGCTCTTGGTGCGGCGGACGGCGATATATTCCTTCAGCGCCATGAAATCCGCAAAGCGGGCCGCGGCCTGATCCGCCGCTTCGCTTCGGGGCAGGCGGATGGAATACTCCGAACCGGCCATCAGGGACATCAGGGTGGGAAACTCATCGCTGACCGGCTTAGCCGAAACAATCTGCAGATCCGGCGGCAAACAGGCGTTGAGCTTCTGAATAAACTCCGCCGGGGACGTTCCGTCCTCCACTGGCACCTCCATCATCTCCCGCCTTCCGGCCACGCCCACGCTCAGGGGCGCGGCGAAGCTCAGACGGATATGGGGGTTGAAGCCGTTGGAGTATTTGATGGGCAAATGGCTGCGCCGAAGCGCCCGCTGCATGGTGCGCATCAAGTCCAGATGACCGATGAAGCGCAGCTTTTCGCCCTTTTCGAAAGCGGCCATCATTCGCATCCCCTGCACACTCCCTTCAAAACCTGCAAGCCGCAGCCGTTGCAGCCCTGCCGGCAGTCCCGGGTGGTCTGGGCCCGCAGGGCCTTTTCATACTCCCGTTTCAGGAAGCTCTTGGAAATGTACGCGTCAATATGATCCCACGGCAGGGTCTCGTCCAGCGAACGCTGGCGGTGGGCGTAGAAGTCCAAGTCCAGTCCGCAGTCCACAAAGGCCTGCAGCCAGTTGTCGTACAGGAAGCACTCGTCCCAGCCGTCCAGAATGCAGCCGGACTGCCACGCCCGGTACAGCACCTTGGAAAGCCGCCGGTCGCCCACGGCAAAGCAGGCTTCAATGCGGCTCAGGCTGGAATCATGATAAATGAAGCGGGCGTTTTTGTATTTCTGGAACGCATCCTTCACCATGTGCTGCTTGCGCACCACGTCCTCGGGCCGATCCTGTGCGCACCACTGGAAGGGCGTGAAGGGCTTGGGCACAAACACGCTGGCGCTGCAGGTGATACGCAGTCCCTTGACCCGTTTGTCCTTGGGCACGGAATAATAGGCCCCAGCGGCCACCTTGGCCAGCTCGGCAATGCCCAGCAGGTCTTCGTCAGTCTCGGTGGGCAGGCCGGTCATGAAGTACAGCTTCACACCGTTCCAGCCGTTTTCAAAGGCGTGATGCAGGGTGTTGACCAGATCTTCCTCGGTCACGCCCTTGTTGATCACGTCCCGCAGGCGTTGGGTGCCCGCCTCGGGGGCGAAGGTCAGGCTGCTCTTTTTCACCCGCTGAGTCTGGGACAGGGTGTCCTGCACGAATTTGTCCACCCGCAGACTGGGCAGGGACAGACTGACCCGCTGGTCGCACAGCTCGTCCGTCAGCCGGGTGGCCAGCTCGTTGATATGAGAATAGTCGCTGCTGGAAAGGGAACTCAGGGAAATCTCCTCATAGCCGGTGTTTTCAATACTGGCCTTGGCTACCTCCACCAGCTTTTCCACGCTGCGCTCCCGGACGGGACGGTACAGCATTCCCGCCTGACAGAAGCGGCAGCCCCGGGTGCAGCCGCGCATGATCTCCAGCATGATGCGGTCAAAGACCACCTGCATATAGGGCACCGGCGGATGGGTGGGCACATAGGCGTCGTCCATGTTGCGGAAGACCCGCTTGTGAATCACCGCCGGGGCCGCATCGTCGATAGGCGTCAGGCTTTTGAGCGTGCCGTCCGGGTTGTACTCGTCCCGGTACAGGGATGGCACATACACGCTTTCCAGCTTTGCCAGCCGGCGCAGACACTCCTGACGGGAAACGCCCTCCTTGCGGCAGTTCATGATGGTATCGGTCACTTCCACGATGGAATCCTCGCCGTCGCCGATCATGAAGCAGTCGATGAACTCCCACAGAGGTTCGGGGTTGAAGGCGCAGGGGCCGCCCGCCACCACGAAGGGGTCGCTTTCCTTCCGGTCGCAGGTGCGGACAGGAATGCCGCCCATATCCAGCATATCCAGAATGTTGGTATAGCTCATTTCATATTGCAGGGTGAAACCCACAATATCAAATTCATTCAGGGCATGGCGGCTTTCCAGCGAAAACAGCGGCCGCCCCGCCGCTTTCAGCTCCCTGCGCATATCCGTCCACGGCATACAGACCCGCTCGCACAGGGCATAGGGCAGGTCGTTCAGGATACCGTAGAGGATCTTCATGCCCAGATGGCTCATGGCGACCTCGTAGGTATCGGGAAAACAAAATGCGAAGGTAACATCCGCATCGTCAAAGGATTTGGTGGTAGCGTTCATCTCGCCGCCGGTATACCGGGCCGGTTTTTCCACCCGGCTGAGAAGATCGTCAATGAAAACGGGCATGGTATTCCTCCTTCATTGCATACGAAGTAATCATACCATGCCCGCCGTGCGGATGCAAGAATTTTGCCGTTTCTTTTTGGTTAGTTTTATTTAACTATTTTTAAATGACTTTCGTCTTGTTTATTTCTTTTCTTCTTCAGTACTCTCCGCAGTTTCGACTGCGTCCATCTCTTTTTCTTCCGAAGCATTCGTTTCCTCCGCTTTCTGTGCGGCTTCTTCCGTTGAAACTTCTTCGGTCGTTTCGTCCGCTTTTTCAGGCGCAGAGACGATTTTCTCCGGCTTCTTTGTGTGCGGTTCCTTGGGACCGCAGAACAGACAAATCAGCCCAAGGCAGATCACCAGCACCCCAGCTGCAGTGTATACCGCCTTTGCCATGATAAGCCCGGAAATTTTCGCACCGACCAGTGAAGCGCCGATAATGTAATTGTACGCGTCGCCGCCCACATACTCCCGGATCGACGAAGCCGTATCGCCGTCGATCGCCGCGCCATCCAGACTGGCGTAAGTGGTCAGATAGGTTCCCGGCACCTGCAGGGTCAGCCCCACGATCAGCAAAGCCACGCCCGCCAGCAGAATCACGGTTCCCACCAACTTCTGAATTTTCATTTCCCTTTTGCCTCTTTTCCTTTTGTATATTCGCAAGCTTACCGCAGCGTTTCCTTGATCTTCTCGAACTCCTCCCGGGTGATGAGCACCTCCCGGGGCTTGCTGCCCACAGCCTTGCTGACAATGCCCCGGTTGGCCATATCGTCGATCAGCCGCCCCGCCCGGGCGTAACCGATCTTCATGCGGCGCTGCAGCATACTGATGGAGGCCTGCCCATCGGCGATGACCATCTCAATCGCCTCGGCAAGGCGGTCGTCCACGCCGGAATCGTCGTCGCCGCCCTCATCCAGCGGATTGGCGGTGTCCTCGGTGTTTTCCACGGTTTCCAGCACGTTCTGGTCAAACTCCACCTTGGAATGCTCGCCGATGAACCCGACCACCCGCTCGGTCTCCGCGTCGCTGAGGAAGCAGCCCTGCACCCGCAGGGGGGCGCTGGCTCCCGTGGGGAAATAGAACATATCGCCCCGGCCCAGCAGCTTTTCCGCGCCGTTCTGGTCCAGAATGGTGCGGCTGTCGATGCTGGAGGACACGGCGAAGGCGATTCGGGAAGGGATGTTGGCCTTGATCAGGCCGGTGATCACGTCCACCGTGGGGCGCTGGGTGGCCACCACCATGTGGATGCCCGCCGCGCGGGCCAGCTGGGCCAGACGGATGATGCTTTCCTCCACGTCCTTCTTGCAGGCCAGCATCAGGTCGGCCAGCTCGTCGATGATGATAACGATGCGGGGCAGCTTTTCCTCGCCGGGCTCCAGCTTGGCGTTGTAGGCGGAGATCTCCCGCACGTTTTTCAGCTGCATCTTGTGGTAGCGGTCCAGCATTTCCGCCACGGCCCAGCTCAGCGCGCCAGCGGCCTTGTGGGGGTCGCTGACCACGGGGATCAGCAGATGGGGAATCACATTGTAGCACTGCAATTCCACCACTTTGGGATCGATCATGATCATGCGCACGTCTTCGGGGCTGGTGCGGTACAGAAGGCTGTTGATGATGGCGTTGATGCAGACGGATTTACCGCTGCCGGTCTGACCGGCAATCAGCAGGTGGGGCATCTTGGCAATGTCGCACAGCACCGGCTTGCCCGCGATATCCCTGCCCAGCGCCACCGTCAGGGGCGACTTGGCGCTTTTCATTTCCGGGCTTAAGAGCACCTCAGCCAGCGAAACGGACTGAATTTCCCGGTTGGGCACCTCGATGCCGAACAGGTTGGTGCCGGGGATGGGGATCTCGATCCGAACGCCGCCGTTGGCCGCCAGATCCAGCGCGATATTGTCCGCGATGCTCATGATGCGCTTGACGTTCACGCCGCTGGACAGAAGACCCAGCTCGAACCGGGTCACGGCGGGGCCGTGAGTGACCCGCTGCACCTTGGCGGGAATATTGAAGCTTTCCAGCGTTTTTTCCAGTCGGCCGGCGTTTTCGGTGTCCTGCGCCCGGGTGTCCTTGATCTCCCGCTGCTGCAGGTTCAAAAGCTCAATGGAGGGGTACACATAGGGCGTTTGCCGCCGGGGTTCGTCGTGAATTTCCGTCACCGGGGCAGTGCGGGTCACAGGGCCGGTCTGCTGGGCGATGGAGGTCGGGCGCTTGTAGGCTGCATCCCGATCCACGGGTTCCGCCGCAGGGGCCGTTTTCACAGGCTGGGCCGCGGCAGCATCCAGCGTCCGGGAAGCCGCCGCAGGGGCGAAGGTCTGCATGGAAGCAGCAGACGCGCCGGGATTGGACGAAGCGGGCGCGAAGGTCTGGGAAGCCGCCACGGGCGCGAACGTTTGGGCCGCCACGGGCGTAAAATTCTGGGCAGAAGCGGCGTTTTGCAAAGGCGCGGCAGGAGCGGCTGTTTCCTCCCACGGGGGCGTTTCCCCGCTGCGGGTGGCTTCCTCGTTCCCGGCCAATTCCGCGTCGATCTCCGCCTTTCGCTTGCGAATCTGTTCCAGCCGATCCAGCGCCCGCCGCTTGGAGGAAGACAGAATGACCGCGTCTCCTTCCGGCTCCTGCACAGGCTCCGGCTGTTCAGGCACGGTCTGGGCGGACGGATAGGACGGCGGCGCGCCGAAGGGGGAACGGTTCTGCGGGGTCTTGGCCTTCTTGCGGCCCTTACGCCAAAGAGGCTCCGCATCGGCGGGCATGACGATCTCGTTATACATTTCCGGCTGCTGGGGCTGCTGCACCTGCTGCCACGGCTGGGGAGTCACCGGCGCGTAATAGGGCTGGCCGTTGGGGGCGTACATCAGCGTATATCCCGGAGGCACGGCCTGCTGAGCCGCCATCTGCGGCTGCTGATACATCTGCTGGGGCTGCTGCTCCTGGGGCTGATCGTCCAGCCGTTCCGCCTTTTGGGGCTTGCGCCGCCGCAGAAACGCGGGATAGTTCAGGCTGTTCTGCTCCTCGGCGGCCTGCTGCTGCGCTTGCCACTGCTGCTGGGCGTACTGCTCCTGCGCCTGCTGGACTTCTCGTTTCTGCTTCCGTTCGCCGTTCTTTTCCTTGATGGTCTCGATCATCTGCAGGAAGTCGAAATGGGTCATCAGCAGCACACAGGCGATGCAGATCACCCCCAGCACCGCCACGCCAAAGGCCTTGCCCAGAAACGTCCAAGCGGGCCACGCCAGCAGCATCCCCAGCCGCCGAACACGCCGCTGCCGGAGGAAATTCGGTATCCGAAGCGGATCAGGTTCCAGTAGCCGTCCGCCTGTGCCAGCGGGGGGCTGTATTGGGTCTGATTGCACTGCACGCCATAGTCCATCAGCCCTTGCGTGCCGACGGAACTGAGCAGATTGAAAATGCCCAGCACCGCCAGAAATAACACCAGCATGGCGAAATAGCTGCGCTTTGGCACATTTTTCCCGGCAGTGAACATGCACAGCGCGCCGCCCCAGATGAGCAGCACGCTGATGCCGATGCACAGACTGCCGCCGAGTCCCTGCATCACCTGTTTGATCTTTTCAAAGGCCATGCCCTGCACGCCGCCCACTACGGCCAGCAGACTGACAACGCCCAAAATGCTCATAAAAACGCCGAGTCCGGCAAAAAGAGCCAGGGTACCCGGCTCATAAGCTTTTTGTTTTCCGTTTTGATTGGCCATGAATCGATGGTTCCTCCATGCTCAGCACAGTTGAATACAGACAAGAACGCCCGTTTCATCCGCGTACAGGCGCAGTTCATGTTCCCCGAAGCGGTAGACGTCGCAGTTTCCGGCGGAAAGCTGATAATCATAAGCCATGCTTTCCGTCATGACGATCACTTCCGCCGGTTTGCCCAAAGAGGACTGCCACTCCGTGCGGAGGCTCGTCCCCACCTTCAGGCCGTACAGAGAGCCCCGGCGAAGCTGAACGCCCCGAAGCTCCGAATGGTCATAGCCCGCCTGCATATCGTCGGAAATGAGATAAATATCCCGGAACAGTGGGTCTTCCATCAGAAAGTACCGTCCGCCGGGGAAAGCGTCTGGGGTGCGCACCAGCCGATATTGCTCCACGATCTCCGTCATGGACTGCCCCAGCGTCACCGGCAGCATGGGCAGCCTGCCCGCCGTCACCGCTGCGGCGACAGCGTTTTTCTGCTCGCTGGCGGTCATTTGAGCAGACCGCAGCCCCATTTTTGCCGGTAGGCTGTTCTCATCCGTAAGCCACAGGCCGTCCAGCTCGTCATAAAAGAACTGCACCGCTCCCGCCGCGCCGCTGGCAAAGGAAAGCTGGCTGACCGGGTAATGGAAGGTGATCCCCCACTCGTCCATGGTGAAGGAGTCCTTCGGCAGCGGCGTCACGTCCCGGTTATCCATGTATTCGGTCATTTCCCGGCCAAGGGAAGTCTCGGCCATGGCTTCCATCTGACGGATGGCTTCCGCCGAGTCGGAAAAGAGACGATCCAGCGTCAGCTTTTCGCCGTCGGAAAGATCGTAGGTCAGGGCCGTCTCGCTCTGTTCCCGGCGGCTTCCTGCCTGCTTTTCCTCCACGGTCAGCAGCGTAGAAAAGACCCATTCATTCCAGAAGCACTGATAATCGGCCTGTACACTGCCGCCCGTCGTCAGTTTGACCAGCAGGGACGGGATATCGCCGGACTGCACTACGTCGTCGTTGATCTTCTTTTGCACCGCCGGATCGGAGAGGCCGGAAAGCTGCGGATAGCAGACCTTGCTTTCTCCCATCGCCGCGGAAATCTCCTCTACCTTTACGGTCTCCGCCTCGCTAAAGGCCACTCCGGAAACCATCAAAAGAACCAGCAAAAGAGCTGTCAGCCTTGTACGCATCCTCCGTCCTCCCCCTTTCCCGATCGGTGTGAAAAAGTTTGCGAAACTATTTTACCTTAAAACGCATTCTGTTGCAAGTTTGTTACAAAATTTCTCCATTCCCGACACGATTTTCCTGTGCCAGCATGGGCTGCAGCTGCACGCCGCACAGGGCGGAAGCCAGCGTTTTCGGAATCTGCGCAAAATCCGCCACCAGCGAACGGGGCTTTTTCACCGGGTCGTCCTGACGGAAAGGAACAAAGTATACGCTGCGCCACGCCATCAGCCGTCCGATATTCTGGGCGGCAATGCCCAGCCCGTCATTGGTGGAGACGGCCAGCACCAGCGGGCGCTCATTGCGCAGGTGGCTCTTGGCCCCCAGCAGCACCGGCGTATCGTAAATTCCATTCACCAGCTTTGCCAGCGTATTGCCCGACGCGGGCGAAATCAGGTACAGATCGGTCATCTTCTTCGGGCCCAGCGGTTCCGCCGCCTGCAGGGTGTCGATGGGCTCATGGCCGGTAATGGACACCAGCCGCTCCCGCAGGTGCTCTGCGGTCATGAAGCGGGTGTCCAGCTCCCCGGCGTTGTAGGACAAGATGGGCAGCACTTCGTAGCCGCGCCGGACCAGTTCTTCCATCTGGGCCAGATTTTTCTCGAAGGTACAGTAGGAGCCCGTCATGGCAAAGCCAACGGTGGTCTTTTTCATCGCGTCCGTCCCTCCGTTTCCTGTCGGAAAAAGTAGCGGCAGGCCGCTTCCAGCGCGTCCGCCGCCGCGTCCGGGGCGTATTTTCCGGGCAGCCCGGGCAAATTTC
>ERZ824978.375-NODE-375-length-66318-cov-5.279598_pt1 | contig 66318 bp, 51 predicted proteins | sample MGYA00519860_ERZ824978 | MGnify/ENA primary metagenome ERZ824978 (study PRJEB31778, sample SAMEA3449184) | human gut metagenome | biome: human gut; feature: human-associated habitat; material: faeces | place: United Kingdom | collected 2010/2012 ... | reverse complement strand
TGACTACGAAAGAACTATAACACGTTGAAAACTTATTGATCAGCTGAAGCGGAAATGTGTTCTGTTACATCCGGAAAGGCTGATCAGTTCTTAGCGGAATGTGTGGTCGGATGAGCCGGAATTTGCATTATGGAATTCGTGCACAGAAAATAGAGGTAATAAATAGACTTTTTCTTCGACAGAGTTATATGATTTTTGATGGTGAAGGCTGGATTGTCTTAAAGAAATATCCACCATATTTTGACGAAAATCTTTTGGAAAATATATGGATGTTCGCATCAAGCTTAAATCAAGAAGGTATAACAACAGTAGAAGCAATTAAAATGAAAAATAATTCATTTATATGTAGAGATGAAGCAGCTTGCTATGTCGCATATAAATACATAGATGGTTGTCGAATGGGAGTAAATGATAGTTTTGATATAGGGAGAATGCTTAAAAAGTTTCATGATGCAAGTAGAAGGATTACTTGTGAAAAATTTAAAAATTTCCACAGAATGATACATATTGAAAAAGTGATGGAAGATATTCAAAAATTTAGTTTATATCAAGAAAAGGCAGAGGTTGCAAAATATATTCATGATAATATTCATGTAATTATGCAATGTATTAATTCATATGAGTTGCGGGATAAAATAATAATTCATGGTGACTTTACGCTAAATAATGTGCTAAATTGCGAAAAAGAAATAGGAATTATAGATTTAGATTCAATTAGGGTTGGAAATGCCATAGAGGATATAGCGTGTTTTTCATTATCACTACTTTATACAGAGGGAATGAATTTAAAATTATCGCCACGGTATAAAGAAATTGCCAATTTTATTTGGGGATATTATCAAAATAGCAGCATTCCAGAAAATATCGTTGATGAATTATGCGAAAATCTAAAGATGCATTGTATTATAGAATTGGCTGAACAAGCACAGAATTTCTTGATAGCCAGAAGATATCCAGGAAACGAAGAATATATAGGTATGTTGGCGGATGTAGCAATTTCTCAAGCAGATAAACTGAAATTATATCTAAAAAAATATTTTTAGGCATCTGATATTTATGCTTGAAGATATTAATGGATTATTTGTTGATTTGAAAATTGAATATTAGTGGAGGAAAAAGTGACTTTAGTTATAATTTTAGTACTCATAATCCTTGTGGAGGGATTATTAATATCTATATCGTTAATAAAATTAAAAGATAATTATCTGGAAGATTTTTATGGAAAATTTGAACTAGAAGATTCGAGAGATATACAATTTTACATATTAATTGCTGCGTTTAATGAAGGCTCGATAATTAAGGATACTTATGAGCATTTTCAAAAAATCATGTGTAAATATGATAATATTGAATGCTTTTTTATTACGACAGAAAAGGAGAATGCTGTTTTTGGAAAAAATTTAACAAAAGAAATTCTGGAAGAAAATATTTCGGATGATAAATTTCATATTGTCCATTATCCCTATATAACAGGAAATAAACCTTCCCAATTAAACTATTGTTTGGATTTTTTGAAAGTCAGAATTGAATTTGAAGATAAGAATATATATATATGTCAATATGATGCGGATTCTAGACCAGATCTTAATACATTTGACGATATCACAAATATAATTAACAGAACTGGGGCAAAAGTAATTCAGCAGCAAACCTATTATAATCAAAATTATGTTCAATTAGGATTGTATATGCGAATGGAAGCTTGTTTCCAGACAAGATGGGCATTCGGTTTTGAGAGAAGAAATCAGTTTCTTTCTACCAATGAAGGATTTAAGAAAGTTTTTATGCCATATGCATATTGTGTGGGACATGGAATGATAGTAGAAAGTCAGCTGTTGTATGACATGGGTAAGTATCCTACACCATCTGAGGATGTCCCGTTCGGATTTAAAATGATGTTAATTCAGGAAACTATTTATCCAGCTGTGACACATGACTCAGGGAGTGTAACGACAAGATTTGTTGATTTGATTAATCAATCGGGAAATTGGATAAAGGCTCCATTGTTGGCAGCTAAGATGTATAAAGAAGTAAAACAGGTTAAAAAAATTTCTCTATTTAGAAGTGTACTTTTTGTAGGCAAGGTAATATTTGATTTTTTGAGCTGGGTTCAGGAATTGGTTTTAGTAATTATATTAATAGCTTTTTCAATAAAAAAGGTAACTATTGTTCCTATTATAATAGCGTATTTAATATTATTTTTAGAATCAGCACCAGGAATATATTATACACACAAATATATATTTAAAGAAAATAATAAAGTGGAGAGAGCATTTGTAGTGTTGATGAGTCCATTGCGGTCCATTATTAGAGGATTAGGTGTTTTTTCCTTTATTAAACAAATGATATTTGGATGGTATTACGATATTGGAAGAAAGGAGTAGGGAGAAGCAAGATGGAGAAATTTATAAGTATACCTTGGAATGATGATTTTCTATATGGTGTATTTCATGAGGAAGATTATATATCAGATAAAATGGTTGTATTTATTCATGGAATACCAGGTGATAGAGTAGATGCGAGACGGTTGCCAGTAAGAATTGCTAGAAATTTATTGAAATATCATATTTCATCTATAAGAGTAGATTTATATGCTTCTGGTGTGAGCAAAGGAGAGTTTGGCAGTGTAACTTTAGCTGATCAGAAAGAGCAGATAAAATATATTATAAATTATGTAAGAAATAATCTACATTATAGAGGAAAGATTATTTTAGTAGCTTTTAGTGAGGCAGCTAAAATTGCAAATGTTATAGCACGAGAATGTGATGATATATCTGGAATTTGTTATTGCAATGGGATTTTGGTGAAAGAAGAAATTGCTGATAGTTTGCGAGTAAAGAGATTATATATGAGAGATGGTATGCTTGTGGCTAACATTGGTTTTGGTGTTTGGTTGAATAGTAATATTATTTCGGAAATAGACGAGTGGAGCCTGCATAATACAAATGAACTAGCGTGTTTAGATTCATTATTTATTTATGGAGAGGATGATGATTTAACAACAAAGAGCAAGCAATTTATTAATGGAATCATTGACAATTATTATCGAATGGAAGTAATCAAGGGAGCTGATCATTTATTTACTAATAGTATATTCGATAAAGAAATAATTTCTACAATAAGTAGTTGGATAATAGAAACTACATTTTAGGGAGGAGATAATGTTAAATCAGCAATGGATTTCATGTCAGGGGAAAAATATATGTGCAATAACGGACAATGTTATTGAAGGTAAAGCAACATCTACTGGCGTCATTTTTTTACATGGGTTTTCACAGACGAAAGCTGGAGCATATGGAATTTTTTCTCAAATTTGTGAAAAGATAGAAGCAAATATACCAATATTAAGATTTGATTATATGGGTTTTGGAGATAGTGAAGGGGAAACTTGTGAGGTGGACATGCATAGTATGATTTCCAATACTGAAAAGATGACACAGTGGTTTGTAAATAAAACTGGTTGTAGAAAAGTTATATATATCGGACATGGTATTGGAAATTATATTGCAACAATAATGGTAGAGAAAAATCCATATAATGAAGCAATATTAATTATGCCTCAGCTTACGGCTTTGGATAAGGAGGAAAGGTATAAAGATATTATTAGTAAAATAGAACTTACAAAACATGATATTGATACAGGAGAGTTGGGGATATGGAATGAAAAAATGGATGATTTTTTTGCGATACTTGGGGGTCGTATGAATCGTTCTAAAGGTATCACGGTAAAGACAGATTTTTTGAAAGAAATTGTAAAATTTGATATAGGAGAATATTGCTCATATCCTAAAAATATAAGCATTTTGAATAACGGTAGCATTGAGGTGGCTGGGATATTAATAAATAAATTAAATGATTTTGAATTAAATGATGTGCTTTTGTTAGATATGCTTGAGAGGGAGAGGGTAATAAAATGTATTTGTAAGTATGTGTGCTAAAAGAAAAGGGGAGGAGAATAATTATGATTCAGATAGAAGCAGATAGTATGGATAAAATTCAAGAGGAGATTATACGTGAATTATTAAAAAAAGGAAACAGGGTAAAACCTAGAGGGCAATGGATATATGAAGTTAATGGACTGACTTTTAAATTAGATAATCCGAGAGCCAGATTGATTTATAATCCAGAGAGAAAATATAGCTTGACATTTGCGCTTGGTGAATTTCTGTGGTACCTGAGAGGAACAAATGAACTTGATATTATGCAATACTATAATAAGCGATATGTTCAATTCTCAGATGATACGAAAACGCTATATGGAGCGTATGGGTCACGTATATTTGGTAGCAATTTAGTTAATGGAATGAGTCAATGGGAGATGGTATTTAATAAATTAAAAGAAGATCCAGATACACGGCAGGCAATAATTTGCATTTATGCAGCCAATGATATTTCAGCTAAAACATTAGATGTTCCTTGCACCTGTTATATTCAATATTTTATTAGGAAAAATAAACTGAATTGCATAGTGAATATGCGATCAAATGATATTATTTGGGGAACAGCGTATGACGTATTTAGTTTCACAATGTTGCAAGAATTGTTAGCTAATATGCTTCATATAGAAATGGGGTGGTATATTCATTTCGCAGGGAGTATGCATATTTATGACAGGCATCTGAAAATGGCAGAAAAAATACTTGTAAATCAGGATTACCAGAGTTTTGCTATGCCTAAGATGCCGCAAAACACAGCGAAAAGTTTGAAAGAAGTATTAGTAGCGGAAGAGAGAATTAGATTAAAAGGTCATAGTACAGACAATCTAAATATTGAATATTGGAGAGATATATTGAAAGTACTAAAGATATATAGTCAAGCCAAAAGAGGTACAAAAATAGAGGAAAGTATTGTTGAAGTTCCCAAATATTATCGAGACTTACTTGTTTTGCATAAATCAATTTATGAAAAGCTATAAATTGGTAAAGAAGAAAGATTTAATTAAAAATAGAAAGGAATATATTGTATTTTATAATAAATGAAAAAATCAATGTACAAGCTTATATTACAGGAACTATCCAAATATAAAATCAGTATTTTTTTAATGTTTGCCCTTACCGTGGCAGGGGCCGTTGTGACGAGTTTGGTTCCCAACATGGTAGGAGAGATTATTGATGTTGCGTTAGCGGATGAAAATATCCGGCATCTGGGGCAGTTGGCCGGATTCCTGATCGTATTTCTTATGGTCAGCAATCTTTGTGTGGCAGTCCGACAGTACTTATCGGCAACGGTCACGGCAAAGTTTGGTATTTCACTGACAGAAAAAGTGTTTGGAAACATATTACATACACAGTACCGTTTTTTTACAGAGAATCAGAGTGGAGATATCTTGCAGAGAGTTACAAAAGACCTGAAAGCATTGCAGGATATTCAACTGGATACGCTTCTTGGATTTGGGTATGATGCAGTACTTGCTGTTTTTTCCATGATTGCGGTCCTGAATATTTACTGGCCGCTTGGGGTAACGGGACTTATTATATATGGCCTGTATCTTCTGCCTACACGGTATATGGGGAAGCTGTTGAAAAAATATTCCAATATCTTACGAAATCAAAGTGCAAAATTAAAAGAAATGGTTATTGAAAGAATCAGGGATATTGGACAGATCAAAATATACGGGGCAGAAGAAGCAGAATATTCACAGATCTGTCTGAAACAGGAAAACTGGGGAAAGAGTCTTCAGAAAAAATATGTGGTTGATCAGAGTGGACGGGCTTTTCCGCGTGTGCTGGATGCCCTGATTCCGGCAATCGTATTTATGGTGGGAGGATACCAGCTTTTTATGGGAAATCTTTCCATTGGTAATCTTGTCGCCATAACGGTATATCTGCCATATCTTAATAAACCCATAAAATCGTTTACCAGCATTTATTTCCAGATTAAGGATATCGGGGCAAGAATGAATAAAGTGGCAGAGTACATGGAACTGCCACAGGAAGAAATGAGCATTGAAAAGGGCCAAGATCTTAGGCTGGATGGAAAAATCGAGTTTAAGAATGTCAGTCTGGTGAATGAGAGGGGAATAATTCTTGACCGGATTTCATTTGTGGTTCATCCAGGAGAGCATGTGGCGCTGGTAGGGGCTACCGGTTCCGGAAAAAGTACGGTTTTAAAGTTAATTACCCGGCTTATAGAGCCGACATCAGGAGAAATTTATATTGATGATAAACCGTTGCAGACGATGAGCATTTCCGGACTAAGGAGCTGGGTGGGGAATATTTTACAGGATACGTTTATCTTTTCCGGGAGTGTGGAAGATAATCTTAAATATCTGAATCCCATGGCAGATGATCCGGATGTTGAAAGACTTGTAGAACAGATGGACCTTCAGAAGGTCATAGCAGATCTGCCGGACGGCTATCGGACGGTTATGGGAGAGAATGGTGCAAACTTTTCAGGCGGTCAAAGACAGCGGCTGGGAATTGTGCGGACGTTATTAAGGCCGATGGACTTTTTGCTGATGGATGAGGCAACATCGGCGCTGGACGGAGAAAGTGAGAGAAAAGTTCATCAGACAATCATGGATATGATGAAAGAAAAGACATGTATTTATACGGCACACCGTCTGGAGACAGTGGTGGATGCAGATCATATTATTGTTTTAAAGAATGGAAGAATTCAGGAACAGGGGACACATAACTCTCTTTTTGAGGCAAATGGATATTATTACAATTTATGGAGGGAAAATGAGGGGTGAAGGAAGAACGAAATATGGCAGGTAAAGGTGAAGCCCAAAACTATAAACAATGGCTGTCTGGCATTTTGAGCCAATATAAATTCAGGATGATGATCTCCATGCTTATTGTGGTTATAAGGGGAGTTATTCTGCTTCTTCCATCGGTTGTCACCCAGCAGATCATAGATGTAGTTTTACCACAGGGTTCCTTTTCACTTCTGCTGATATATGCAGTATTGCTGGTTGCTATTCCAGTGACGGTCTCGGTATTAATTGTAGTAGATCTATTTATAGACCGTTACATATTAAAGATCATGAGTAAATTAAGATGTGATATTTATAATGGAATCCAGTACCGGCCTCTGCAATGGCTGAAAAAAGCAAAATTAGGTGACATTGTCAACTGTATGCTGGATGAAACGGAAGATATCACCAATTTTGGATATTTTGGAATCGGAAGTATCATATGGTTCAATACCACTATTATTGCAGGACTGAGCCTTATGATTGCAAGAAGCTGGATGATTACGCTTGGACTTTTAGTTATTATTCTGGTTCAGGTATATATTACGAACATTCTGGGGGAGAAGCATAAAGAGAATTCGGGGGAACTGATTCAGAATGAAGTGGATCTTACGAACCGGGTTCTGGAAACAATATCCGGGATACAGTTTGTTAAATCTACTGCATCAGAAATGGCAGAGTACCATAAAGTAGAGGAGGTACAGGAAGAAAAATATAAGATTCTGATGAAACAAAGGAAGATTGAATTAGGCAGGAACATATTCACTACGCTCTTTGTGTGTCTGACGAATCTGGTGATTTATCTGGGAGGTGGATTTCTGGTAATCCGGGGACAGTTGACCATAGGTGCCCTGGTTGCAATAAATTCTTTGTTTGTCTGGATACAGCCGGCAATATTTGGCTATCAGAGTATGTACATAGGATCTAAGAAGATTGCACCGAGTCTTGATAGAATTTACAGGATGATTTATCCGGTTGAAGAGCAGAAAACAGATGTGGTTCCCAAAGGAAATCTCCGGCTGAAAGCAGAAGATATCTGCTTTAACTATGAAGACAGATCTGTATTGGAAGATCTGAGCTTTTCCATAGAACAGGGTGAGTGTGTTTCTATTATTGGAGCAAGTGGATCAGGAAAAAGTACATTGATTAATCTTTTGCTTGGGTTTGAACAGCCGGTGAAGGGAGAGATTACGCTTGGAGGCATTAAGGTAAATGATATGAGTAAAGAGTGGCTGCGGAAAACCATGGTCTGTGTTCCGCAGACTGTGTCCCTGCGCGCAGCAAGTATTTTGGATAATATACTTTTTCATGAAGAAAAAGCGTCGGATGAACAGATACAGAAAGTACTAGAGGTGGTATGTCTAAAAGAATGGATTGAGCAGCTCCCGAAAGGACTTCAGACATTTGTGGGTGAACAGTCGCTGAAAATATCAGGCGGTGAAAGGCAGAGAATCTGTATGGCCAGAGCAATCTTAAGGAAGCCCAAGGTGTTGATATTGGATGAAGCAACTTCGGCTTTGGATCCCATAACGGAGAGGAAGGTTATTTCTAACCTGAAAGAGTATTTGACAGAAACGACATTGATTTTAGTTACACATAGGATGTCGTTGATCGCGTTAACGGATAAGACTATTCAAATAGATAATAACATGAACTAAAAAATACATATGAAATGGAGGATAATAATGAAATATCTTGTAGAAATTATCAATGAAATGGGGATTGCGAAAGAATTTAATGAAATGACAGAATTACAGGAGCTTGGGATCAATTCACTTCAAATGATGGAAATGGTAGTGCGTATTGAGGATAAACTAGATATTTCTATTGAAGATGATGATCTAATTGGCGAAAATTTTGAAACGATAGGATCTGTTTTGAAAATGATTGAAAAATATTTAAAATAAGTAATCGTAATAGAATTAGTTTTTTATTAAGGAGAGTTAGACAATGAATGAATCATATATATGGAATTATATATATTCAAAGGAGATTAATAAAGATGATATGTATGATCAAGGAAAATGGCTTGAAAAATACAATAAATATGTACAATCATTTAGTGAGGATGTTTTTTTAGACTTAGGTTGTGGGGAGGGAGCAAATGCATTATATTATAGAAATTTAGGATATAATGTGGTGGCGAGTGACTTTTCCCAAGTGGTATTAGAGAGAATAAAACATCGATATCCTGATATAAACGTGAAAAAATTTGATATGCGAGAAGGAATCCCATATGAAGAAAATAGTATAGGGGTTATAGTTGCTAGTCTAAGTATCCATTATTTTGATATTGAGCAGACAAAAGGAATAATACAAGACATATATAGATGTCTAAAGCCAAGGGGATATTTTATCTATAGAGTGAATAACTATAGAGAATTTGAGAGAAATAAAGATAATATTCTTAGTTGTATAGAGGAAGATTATTATAAAACGAAAAATGGAAAGAAAAAAAGATATTTTTCGGTTGATAGTATGGGTAGATTGCTGGCTGATAATTTTCAGGTTATTCAAAACTTTGATACAGAATTGGTATTTAATGGAACGCAAAAATTTGCAGTTGAGGGCATTGCCTCAAAGATTATACATAAATAGTAAGAATTACGATCAAAGTTAAGCTATCTGGTATAAATATATTGGGGGTAGAGGGGAGGATAATTTATGTTCTCATTAGTTGAGCGTATTATGCAATGGGCAGAAAACGGTTATACAGAACCAGCTGTTATATATAAAAATGAGATTTTGGATTATGTTAAATTGGCTCAAAAGATAAAGATTGCCAGTGTTGCGCTCAGAAAATACGGGGTAAAAAAGGATAGTTGCGTATTATTAGAAGCAATAACAAATCCATATATGATAGTAGCATATTTAGCAATTCAATATTGTGGTGGAATTGTTGTTTTTATTGATACTAATACTACGGATAGAAGTATAAATGATATCTATAATAAAACAGAGGCAGTTCTGTTTTTAACAGAAAGAAGTGAGAAAAATATAGGATGGACAAGTTGTGTAATGTCTATAAAAGCACTTTGCAATGCAGAAATTGACGTATCAAATTTACAATATAACGTTTGCGAAGAGGAGGATGTAGCTGAGATCCTATTTACAACAGGAACGACTGGAAAACCTAAGGGTGTAGTTCATACTTACAGATCTATTAATAATATACTCTTGAATACTATTGCTGGGGTTGGAATGAGAAGTGATGATAAAATACTTTTGCCATTACCACTAGGACATTCATTGGCATTACGCGTTTTACGTGGAGCACTTTATTTAGGGGGATCTATAGTTCTTCAAAATGGATTTGCATTTATTAATGATATTGAACATAATCAAAATAAATTTTCATGTACAGCCATGATTGCTGTTCCAGCAGTAATGGAAATGTTATATCGGAAGTTTGGAGAAAAATTTTCACAAATTCTTGGTAGATTTCGTTATATTGAGGTTGGAGCAGGAAGCTTATCTGTTGAACAGAGAAAAAAATATTCAAAATTATTACCTGACACGATAATTTATAATACGTGGGGGTCATCAGAAACTGGTGGTGTTATTTTTTTAAATATTTCTGAAGCATTACAAAGTGCTGGCAGGCTAGGAACTCTAGGAAAGCCGCTTTCTGATATATGTGTGCGAGTTGTAGATAGTGGAGGAAAGGAAATAGATAGTAATTCTGATAATTGGGGGTATATGTCATTGAAAGGTGACATGATTATGCAAGAATACTGGAAAGATCCGGATTTGACAAAGAATACAATTAATGATGGATGGATTATCACAAATGATATAGTGTATCAGGATGAAGAGGGATATTTATACATGATGGGGCGAGCAGATGATATAGTGAAAGTAGGGGGAGAAAATGTATCAACCACAGAAATAGAAAATATAGTAGATCAATTTGACAATATTTTAGAATGTGCCTGTATTGGAGTTGATGATTCGATATTAGGGCAGTCAGTGGTTCTGTTTTTGGTAATCACTTCTCCCAATTTAGATCAAAAGAAATTATATGATTTTTTGTGTAACAGTATTGAACAATATAAGGTTCCCAACTCTTTTGTTTTGTTAAATAGAATACCAAGAAATAGGATGGGGAAAATAGATAGAAAGAAATTAAAAACGATTTGGAACGGTTTACAAAAGGGAGATACTATAAATCAATATGGAGAAGTAATAAAAACATATTCTGAAGTAGTATTTTAAGGTGAAATAAATATTTCTGACGATGTATTGGAGATAGAAATGAAAAGTACGGAACATTGATGAATTTATAGGATGGAGAGTGCATATGAAAAAGATATTACCGATGCAAGAGAATATTATATATGCCTGGCCAGAGCATAATTTTTTGCTTTCGGCCATTGGAATGAAAAATACAGCTTATGACTGGATTATGAATATGTATGTTCAAATATACTCAAGCCATTTTGAGGGTGGAGGAATAATTGATGATAGAATTTCATTTTACCCGAATGGGAGTTTCACAGTTAAAGCAAATATTTTTGATTTATGTCCATTTGTTGAGAAATTTGTAATGGATGCTGATACAGTTAATGAAAAATGGCCTTCTTATGTGGAGTATTTGGTTGATAGAATAGATCACAACTATTATTGCGCATGTATGATTGATCGTGAGTTTATGAGTAAACCACTTTTTTTCCATCCGATCTATATAGTTGGGTATGATTTATCTCAACAAGTTTTTATTTGTTTTGATAATTTTGAACATGGAAAGTATAAGATGAAAGAAATTAATTTTGAAATTATTGAAAATGGATACAAATCAATGATTTCTAATTACACAGAACCATATTGGAATAGTAGCTTTTCATATAAGATAAAGGATTATTATTATGAATTTAATGTAGAATTACTAAGGAAATTGTTATTGGATTATATTAAACCGCGAGAAAATATATGTTATTTGAATGAATTTATAAATATTCCTAGTACTGCATATAAATGTAAAGTTATATTAGGAATAGAAAGCTATGAATTGCTGATTTCTAACGTGCAAAACGCATATAGGAAAAATGTAGGATTGGATTGGCGATCTTTTTCTTTTTTTTGCGATCATAAGCATATTATGAATCTTCGATATCAATATCTAGTGGATCATGGATACATTTCTGCAAATAATGAGTTAAAGCAAAACTTGCAGATGTTAGAGAAAAAATGGCTTATATTACAAAATAAATGTATAAAATATAATCTAAAACGTGATGTTAAAATCCTTGAAAATATGGAGCAAAAAATAATTGATTTGAAATATTGCGATGAGAGATTAATAGAAGAATTACTGTTAGAACTATAATATAAAAATAGATGACTTATAAGATGGTAGGACACAATTAACGTAGATTTTCGTGAAAAGGGAATATAAATAATGGAAAAAATACTCTCTATAAATTTCAAGCCTTTTTTTACTGGCTATGCTTCACATGCTAATTTTGATGCTATAATGTCATCGACTGCGCAGTATAAGGAGTGGCTTTTTTCAAATTATATTCAATTGATGAGCAAAAAAAATTTTGAAGTACCACATGATTTACCGTTAGATTTCTTTATTGATATTAAACGGGACAACTGTTATTATTTGAACAATCCGTATTTATATGTACAATGTATAAAGAAAGAATTAGTCAATACAATATGTAAAGATATAGTGGAGTTTATTATTGAGGCAATTGATCATGATATGTATGTAGATATTTGTCTTAATGAGTATTACATACCTGTCAAAAATGCATATAAAAGATGCTGCAGACCTCATAATAATATGATTTATGGATATAATAAGAATAAAAAGTGTTTTTATGTTGTAGGGTATATTCAACATAATGCTAATTCTTTTATGGGAACTTATGGTGCTTTTCGTATAAGCTTTGATGTGCTTTCGCAAGCATATAAAAACTGTCCATATGTTGATTGGTTTAAAAGTATATATTTATATAGTGTAGAATCCCATGGAGGAACATTAGAGAAGTACAGGTTTAATCTTGAAGCAGTAATTAGGTCTTTAGAAGATTATTTATATTCAAGAAATTCATTAAGCAATTACTACAATATAGTACCAAAAACAGATAGATTTTCATTTGGATTAGATGTGTATCGAGATTTATTAAATAATTGGGATAGAGGATATTATCATATGGATGATATAAGACCGCTAGAATTGTTGGTGGAGCATAAAAAATGTATGGTAAATAGAATTGTTTACTTATATTCAGAAAGATATATATCAAAAGAGGATTATGAGATATTGTATATGAAATCATATGAAATTTTGAAATATGCATTAAAGGCAAGATATATACAAATAAAATATATAATAAGTGGAAGAGGAGATTTGAGTTATTATAGAAAACTGTTAATAGAAATGCCCAAATTAGAAAGAGATCTTTATGAGGGAATACTTTTGAGTTTATAGATAGTATTTTCAAAATATTAAATCACTAGTACAAAGGAGAAGATAAATGGATGAATTTTTAACCTATATTGCGGTGTATCAAGTCATAACAGACTTATTTGATTTAATAATAGGTAGCGGATTAATTTTTGGTGCCTTGAAATGGAGAAAAGGTTTATTAACAGCAACAGCATTTCATTGGGGAATAGTACTTGGATCAATGGGAGGAATCGTATTTGTTTATTCCACGGGAGGTTCTCCCATATATTTATTACTATTTATTGGTATTGGAGCAATTCTGTTTCCAATATTAACGTACACTGTACCAGCAGTTAATAGATTTGTCTTAGGGTTTGTAGTGATAATGAAGTTGATGTATATGTTTACTACATATATGTTTAAGGAAGGGCATATGGAAATTGCTCCAGCAATTATTTTACCACTAATATGTGGAATGATTTTGGGGATAATCTTTATGTTTTTAAAACAAATGAGCGTACTTCCTTTTGTACTAGGGTGCTCGTTTATTGGGGCCAGCCAGTATGCAGCGACACTCCCTAAATATATTAATCAATTTATTTTTGGGATAACACATGATTATTCGTTGCTATTTGATCCTATAGATTTTATTTTTGCATTGTTTAAAATTGAGTTAACAGATGGTTGGGCACTTTTAATAATAATAATCTTTATGTGCATAGGTATTCCATTACAACTTAAATCCGTAAAGAATCAGGGATACTCGTACGATACTCCGATTATAACTTATGAAACTTCAGATCCTAATATGCATGGAAAAATAATTTCAAAGTAAATAAAAGAATAAGAACTGGCTTTCGAGAGAATGAGACTGACAGAAGATCCAAACATCAAAAAAGCAACCGCCATGCCGAAATGTAGGTTGCTTTTTTAACCGTAACTTATAATTAGGCGAACCGTTGCTTTACGGTAGCACCTTCTTATAAATTTATCATAGCATTCTGTTTTAAATTGGTCAATCCTGTTTTGAAATTTTAGATAGACCCTGGCATGATTTTTTGATTATTTCTGATTAATATAAAAGACAGATCATAAATTGCAATCTTCATCATAATTCGTAAATTGGGATAATATATTATTCCAAACTTGATAAAATTTGCAATTTGGGCTAGGATATTAGCATGATTAACTTATATCAAAAAACATGGAAAGAAATTAATACAGAGATTGCAGAGAGAATGGTTCAGCTTCGCAAGAGAAAGAAACTTTCACAGAAGAGTCTTGCCCTAAGATCCGGTGTAAGTCTCGGATCGTTAAAACGGTTTGAACAAACGGGGGAGATTTCACTTCAATCGCTTACAAAAATAGCTATAGCACTTGAGGTAGAGGGAGAACTTGAAGAATTATTTAGCAAGGTACTATTTGCTTCCATTGATGAGGTAATTCATGCACAGACTCGTAGCATTTGAATATGAGGGGGATTATATTCAGTAATTTACACTCCCCTCATTTCCTTCCGGTAAATCGCCTGGAAATAAATAATTTCAGCCGCTGCAGTAATGGCCCAGGAGAAGATATAGAGCAGGTACAGGGACGGAATGGTTTTAAAGTAGGCGAAGATGGTATAGATCCAGATCACACGGAAGACGCAGGATCCCATGATGACGATAAAGGTGGGAACAACCGTCTTGCCAAGTCCACGGGAGGCAGCGATGGTACAATCCATAAAAGCAGAGAACGCATAGGATACGCTCATAATTTTAAGGCGGTACATGCCAAGCTCGATTACCGCAGGATCGGAAGTAAATAATAACAGGAAATCAGGACCCATAAAGAGGATCGTAAGTCCGAGAATCAGTCCGATAAAGAAGGAATAGGACAGACTTACAAAGTAGCTCTTTAAGACACGGTCCTTTTTCTTTGCGCCGAGATTCTGTCCCATGAAGCTGCTGCAGGCAACATAGAAAGCGGCCATGACTTCATATACCGGTCCGTCTGCATTGGCGGCAGCAGAATTGGCGGCAACCATAGTTGCCGAGAAGCTGTTGACACCAACCTGGACGAAGAGGTTGGCGAACATGAAGACCATATTTTGTAAGCCGGAAGGAAGTCCCAGCTTTAAAATTGCAATCAGCTTATCCTTTAACACGAGAGAATGCAAAGGCTGATGGCGCAGAGAAATCGTGTATACGTTGTCTCCATGCGTAAGGGCATGGGTGATCAGTATAGCAGAAATATATTGTGAAATAATACTTGCAATGGCAACACCTGCAACATCCAAATGAAAAACAATGACAAGCAGCAGGTTTAAGGCAACATTGACGACGCCTGCAATGGACAGGAAATAAAGTGGTTTTTTCGTATCTCCGGCAGCACTTAAAATGGCATTACCACAGTTGTACACGCCGACAGCCGGGAGTCCCAGGAAATAAATCCGCAGATACAGAACCGCTCCATCGATCAGCTCCGGTTTGGTATTCATTAAAGAAAGAATGCCACGGGCACTTGAAATTCCCACAATGAGAAGAAGAATTCCCATGCACAGACAAAGCACGTAAGCGGTTGTAATGGTTTCTTTTGCTTCTTTCTTATTACCTGCACCGATGTGGAGGGCAACGAGCACATTGATTCCGCCGCCGACACCAATCAGAAAACTCGTAAATAAAGTTACGAGTATTGCTGTGGAACCAACGGATCCCAGAGCATTGCTTCCGGCAAATTTACCGACAACAGCAATATCTGCCATATTGAAGAGCACCTGTAAGAGGTTGCTCAGCATTAATGGCAGACTAAATAAAAAGATCTTTTTTCCTAAAGAACCTTCTGTTAAGCTTTGTTCTAATTGTTTCATTTCTTCACCTGTGGTAGAATGTAATTAAGTGCAAAGAAAAACAAGCGGCTGCGAAGCAGACATTTGTTTTTCTGCACTTATTAACGAACATGCGCCTGACAAAGGCAGGCAGGAGTGCGAAGCACGGGCATGTGAGTTTTATTTGTACAGCCTATCCATTCTATACCGAAATATAAACAGATACAAGAGGAATTTACAGTGGAAGCAATAGAAAATAACCCAAATAACGTTATCGAAGAAATACAGGAGAATACTGCAGTAATAAAACAGCTGCCAAAGCTGGATGAAATGGATCATTTCATGGAGCTGCTGCATGATGCCAAGGGCCTGATGAGCCGGTATCGCTGTGCCATTATGGAGGTAGAGACGAAGTTCAAGGTTTTAAACGAGGAGCTTTCCCTGCAGAGTGACCATAACCCGATTGAAAGTATTAAATCCAGACTGAAGGCACCGGAAAGTATCTTTGGTAAGCTGAAGAGAAAGCATCTTCCGGTTACACTGGAATCCATAGAGGGAAATCTGTTTGATATTGCAGGGGTACGTGTCATCTGCTGTTTTATCGATGATATCTATATGCTGGCAGACTGTCTGATCCGGCAGGATGATGTGACCTTGATTGAAATGAAGGATTATATCCGGAATCCCAAGGGAAACGGTTACCGGAGCCTGCATCTGATTATCAGTGTTCCGATCTTTCTTCAGAATGAAAAGCGGAATGTGAAGGTAGAGGTGCAGCTGCGGACGATTGCCATGGAATTCTGGGCAAACCTGGAGCATCAGATGCGTTATAAAAAGGAACTTTCTCCGGAGCTTTTAGAGAAGATCTCCACGGAGCTTGGTGCATGTGCAGAAACCAGTGCAGAGCTTGATCTGCGGATGCAGGAAATCCGGTATACTATTGAACTTTCCGATGAAAATAATGAGTAGACGGATCAAGATAATAAATTGAAGGAAGGGTTTCGTATGTATGATGTAGTGATTATTGGGGCAGGGGTAAACGGAAGTGCCATCGCACGGGAATTATCGAAGTATCAGCTGAAGACTGCAGTGCTGGAACGCTGTACGGATATCTGCGAGGGAACCTCAAAGGCAAACAGTGGTATTGCTCATGCAGGACATGACGCAAAGAGTGGTACCTTAAAGGCGAAGCTGAATGTGGAAGGAAGCCGGATGATCCGGCAGCTTTCGAAGGAGCTTGATTTTGCCTATGAGCAGAACGGTTCCCTGGTGCTGTGCTTTGATGAAAAGGATCGGGATAAATTAGAGGAGCTTTTACACCGCGGAGAACAGAATGGTGTGGAGGATCTGTGTATTGTAGAAAGAGAGGAGCTGCTAAAGCTGGAGCCGGAGATCGGCGATCAGGTAGTGGCTGCTCTTTATGTGCCTACAGGGGGAATTGTCTGTCCGTTCGGACTTACGATTGCACTTGCAGAAAATGCAGCAGTGAACGGCGTGGAATTTTATCTTGGAACGGAAGTAACCGGAATTGAGAAGATTCATGCAGACACAGCACCGGAAGACAGTGGAAGTGGAGCATACCGGATCCACACTGCCGCTTCCGATGGGGCACAGAAGGATTACGAAGCAAAGGTAGTGATTAATGCTGCGGGCGTTTATGCAGACCGGATTCATAATATGGTAAGTGATCAGAAGATTGAGATCGAACCCCGCAAGGGAGAGTATCTCCTTTGTGACAAGAGTGTCGGAAAGATGGTGAGCCATACGCTTTTCCAGCTTCCTACCGCACTGGGCAAGGGAATTCTTGTAACTCCTACGGTTCACGGTAATCTGCTGATCGGGCCTACTGCAGAGGATCAGGAGAACAAAGAGGGCGTGGATACCTCAAGTGCAGGTCTCGACCTTGTGAAAGAAAAGGCAGCCTTAAGCGTGAAGGAAGTGCCGCTTCGTCAGGTGATTACTTCTTTTGCAGGACTTCGCGCAAGACTTGTAAAGGGAACGGCGCTTAAGAATAAAGAAGGACTTTATTACAAAGAGGGCGACTTTATGATCGGGGAAGTGCCGGATGCGCCTGGATTTATTGATGTGGCGGGCATGGAATCTCCGGGATTATCGTGTGCTCCGGCAACGGGAGAATATGTGGCAGACCTCGTGGCCGGGATTTTGAAGCCACACAAGAAGGACAATTTTATTGCAGAAAGAAAGGGAATACCGAGCATGGCACTTGCAACCGATGAAGAGCGGCATGCTCTGATTCAGCAGAATCCGGCCTATGCCAATATCATCTGCCGATGTGAGATGGTGTCTGAAGGTGAGATTCTGGATGCCATTCACCGTCCGCTCGGGGCAACGACAACCGATGGCGTGAAGCGCAGAACGCGTGCAGGGATGGGACGATGCCAGTCAGGTTTCTGTAATCCGAGAGTAGTTGAGATTCTGGCACGGGAATTGTCGGTAGATGAAAGCAGAATTCAGAAAGCACAGGAAGGATCTTATTATGTACTTCCGGAAGAAGATGGGGAGGACTTGTAGGATGAAAGCAGAACTTGTTGTGATTGGTGGTGGACCTGCGGGCATGGCAGCAGCCCTTGCCGCAGAAGAAAAAGGAATTAAGGACATTCTGATCCTTGAGAGGGACAAAGAGCTTGGTGGAATTCTGAACCAGTGTATTCACAATGGCTTCGGACTTCATACCTTTAAGGAAGAGCTTACGGGACCGGAATATGCGAACCGTTATGTAGAAAGGGTAAAGGCTTCCGGTGTGAAGTATCTGCTCAATACGATGGTGGTAGATGTGCAGGGCGGTAAGACCTGTGTGGTTACCGCGATGAATAAGGAACAGGGCATGTTTCAGATTGAGTGCAAGGCCGTGGTGCTTGCCATGGGATGCAGGGAACGTTCCCGCGGAGCCATGAACATTCCGGGCTATCGTCCGGCTGGAGTATTCTCTGCCGGAACAGCACAGCGTTATGTCAATATCGAGGGCAGGCTTCCGGGCAAGAGTGTTGTTGTATTAGGATCAGGAGATATCGGCCTGATTATGGCGCGGCGTATGACACTGCAGGGTGCCAGAGTAAAGCTGGTTGCGGAGATTATGCCATATTCGGGCGGCTTACGTAGAAATATTGCACAGTGTCTGGACGATTATGATATTCCACTGATGCTCAGCCATACAGTAACGGAAATTCATGGAGCAGACCGGATTGAGGGTGTTACGATTTCCAAAGTGGATGAGAACCTGAAGCCGGTTCCGGGCAGTGAACAGTATGTGGAATGTGATACGCTTCTGCTTTCCTGTGGCCTGATTCCGGAGAACGAGCTGAGTATCCAGGCTGGCGCACAGATGGACTCCATGACACAGGGACCTGTAGTTAATGCAAAGCTGGAAACAACGGTCGAAGGTGTTTTTGCCTGCGGAAATGTTCTTCATGTGCATGATCTGGTGGATCATGTATCAGAGGAAGCGGTTCATGCAGGAGAATATGCGGCAGAACATATATTACAGGGAGAAGAGGATTGGGGAGAAGCGGTCCGCCCGAAAATACCTGCAAAATCCAAGAATACCATTCCGGAAGGATTTGATAAAAACAGTCAGGTGATCTGTATCGGATGCCCGCTGGGGTGTCTGGTTACTGTTAAGAGGAAGGATGACGGAACACTTGATATTACAGGGAATACCTGTCCGAAGGGTGAGGCCTACGCAAGGAATGAATTTACGGCACCCGTCCGGACACTGACCTCTTTAATCAGGGTAGAGGGCAGAAGAAATCAGGTTGTTTCCGTGAAAACAAATGGTGAAATCCCGAAGGAAAAGATTGACGAATGTATGGGAATTCTCCGTAAGGCGGTGGCAACAGCGCCGATCCGGGTGGGGGATATCCTGATTCCCAATATTGCGGATACCGGAATCGATATCGTGGCAACAGCTGCAATGGAATAGGAGGTACGTGGTATGGCAAAATATCTTATGGCATTGGATCAGGGTACGACCAGCTCCCGTTGTATTCTTTTTGAAAAGAACGGGAAGATTCACAGCATGGCACAGAAGGAATTCTCACAGATCTATCCACAGCCGGGGTGGGTGGAGCATGATCCGAGAGAAATCTGGGCCTCCCAGCTTGCTGTTACGACAGAAGCGATGGCGAAGGTCATGGCACAGCCGGAGGACATTGCTGCGATCGGAATTACCAATCAGCGTGAAACAACGATTATATGGGATCGTAAAACAGGTGAGCCCATTTATAATGCCATTGTATGGCAGTGCCGGAGAACGGCAGACCGGATTGATGAGCTGGTGGCACTGGGTTACAGTGATTTAATTAAAGAAAAGACAGGACTTATCCCTGATGCATATTTCAGTGCAACGAAGATTGCATGGATTCTGGATCATGTGGACGGAGCCAGAGAGCGTGCAGAACGTGGGGAACTGCTGTTTGGAACCGTGGACAGCTGGCTGATATACAATCTCACGAAGGGTGAGGTTCATGTGACGGATTATACGAATGCGTCCAGAACGATGCTGTTTGACATTCATAAGCTTTGCTGGGATAAGGAGCTGCTTACCCTTTTCCGTATTCCGGAATGCATGCTTCCGAAGGTGAAGCCGTCAAGCTGTATCTATGGCTATACCGAGAGCTCTGTTCTGGGTGGTGAGATACCGATTGCAGGAATTGCAGGGGATCAGCAGGCGGCACTTTTCGGACAGTGCTGCTTTGAAAAGGGGCAGGTGAAGAATACATATGGAACCGGATGCTTCTTATTAATGAATACCGGACGGGAAGCTATTTCTTCAAAGCATGGACTGCTTACCACCATTGCGGCGAGTACCTCTGATCAGGTGGAATATGCACTGGAAGGAAGTGTGTTCGTGGCTGGGGCAGCGATCCAGTGGCTGCGTGATGGCATGCGGATGATTAAAAAGGCATCCGAAACAGAGAAGTATGCGAATGGAGCAGAGGATACCGGGGGAGTTTATCTGGTTCCTGCTTTTGCCGGTATGGGGGCGCCCTATTGGGATCCCTATGCGAGAGGAACAATTGTCGGAATTACCAGAGGCTGCCAGAAGGAACACTTTATCCGCGCAACGCTGGAGTCGATTGCCTATCAGTCAGCCGATGTCCTGCATGCGATGGAAGAGGATGTGGAAGTATCCATCGCCGGATTGAAGGTCGATGGCGGTGCGAGTGCAAATGATTTTCTGATGCAGTTTCAGTCAGATATTCTCGGAGCAAGAGTTTACCGGCCGGAATGTATCGAAACAACGGCACTTGGTGCCGCATACCTTGCGGGACTTGCCTGCGGCTATTATAAGGATAGAGATGAAATTAAGGAAAACTGGCAGTTGTCAACGGAATTTACCCATCAGATGGGAGAAGAACACCGCAGACAGCTTCTGAAGGGCTGGAGGAGAGCAGTTCGCTGTGCTCTCGTCTGGGCAGATGATGAGAACGGGATTACAGGGTAGAGAAGAGGTGTCGGATTTATAATGGGAATGCGAGAAATTTTGAAGGGAACGGTAATATACGAAAGTGGTCAGAAGCTGAACGGATTAATGATGATTATGAGAGGAACGGCAGTGGTTATTTTTGAGGGCGGTTCCTATGAGCTTCATAATGGAGATGTGATTGGTCTCCCGGATCTGATTCACAAGGAGACAAATTTCCGATATGTGGCGAAGGAGAATCTGGCAGTTGTGGATTATCCATCAAAGGTGCCGGAGCTGAAGAAGTTTTTTAAGGAGCATGGTGAGGTGGTGCGGTATTTTCAATCGTCTCTGTTCCGGCAGCTCAATGAACTTCTGCTCCATTATAAGGAAGTGCAGACTGCCAGTGATATGATGCAGGACTATCTGACCGGAAGCTATGAGAATTATATACGGATCTGCGAGAACAACCACATTTCGCCGGGAGAACTGGAGCGTTATGAAGAGCTTTCCAATATTCCGCAGGAGGAAAAGATTCCGGACTGGATTTCCGGATATTACAGTACTATGGAGCAGATGCTTTCCGTGTGGGATAAGAACAAGACAGATATGAATTTTGTAGTCGGATTTATGTCGAAAACCTGTGATGATATGAATCAGATGGCAGGACTGTACGGAAGAATGAAGGATCATATTCAGGAGGTTTGTGAGCTGCTGATGAATGAAAGTGGTCTGGACCTTCTGGAGCTGTATCTTTCCCTTTATGAAAAAATTGTAAAGAAGAATGGTTTGAAGGATATTTCTGTGATACTGGTAAAGAAGGTGCTGACAGGAACCTTAAGCCAGCTTGAAAAACAGGGTTATGCGCAGAAGGATTTTTTTGCGGCAAGAAAAGCAGACTGTGAGAACAGGATGGCGCAGATTGGAGAGCTGGTGAAGCGGCAGGCAGAGGAAGCAGCCCAGCTGGATGAGGATATTGTTGGAAAGCTTAAGAATTCCCTTGATCAGATTCTGCAGTATGCAGAATGTGAACCGGATCTGGCAGCAGAATTCCGGAAGCGTGTGGAGACCTACAAGCATCTGGTGAATAAGAACAGTACTGAAGACGATGCGCGTATGCTGCGGGCAGGAATAACTAAGAGCTTTAATCAGATTTATATTCAGGCTTTCCAGAAGAGCGTGAAGGATACTGCCGTTCCGAAGGTTGTGAAGATGCTTTTTAATTTCGGTTATATGGATGAGGAGCTGGCAGGAATGGAGAATGCGGTTGCCTTGTACCGCATGGCAGAGCAGATTCCGACTGATCCGAAGCGTGGCGTTTATTCCTATTATGAATGGCTGATGGCGATTTACCATGGACAGAAGGAGCCGAGCCGTAATGAATTTGACATGGATTATGCGGATTATCTGCATGAGCAGCAGCGTCTTGCCAGGATTACGAAGGAAGAAGAGGCGATTTTATTACGGACACCGGAATCCAGAGTCATGTATGAACTGGAAAATGTATTCCCAACGGTGGATAAGACAACAAGCGGACATATCAGTACCTATTGTCCGATCTTTTCCGAGCATAATCTGTTAAAAACGCTGGATTCAGCAGTTGTAAGTGCAGACCGTGTGGAACAGATTATGAATGGAATCCGGGGCGTGGATTACAGTGCATATTACAGGGAAACGATTTATACGAATCCGGATGAGGGAATTTCCAAGGAATATATTCATGTCGAGGTACTGCCGGACTTTATCCTGATGCCGAATATCGGCACCAGAGGTATTATGTGGCAGGAAATTGAAGGAAAGAGAAGAACGACACCGGCAAGAATGATGCTTTCCCTGTTCCATCTGGAGGACTTGCAGATGTCGATCCTGCGCCTCACCGGACAGTTCCGCTGGGAGATGTGCAAGAGAGAGCAGGGAGCCAGATGGAATGATGTTTCGGAGCGTTCCCTTACCAGTGAGTACTTTGACTATGCACAGTTTTATAAGAAGAATAATGAGCTTTCCTCAGATGCCAAGGAAAAGATCAAGAGTGATCTGGTGCGTGCGAAGAATAATTTCAAGGAAATGTTTGTGAAGGATTACTGTGTATGGGTATTGTATGAAAGCAGTGGATCACCGAGACTGAACAAGGTAGTAAGAGGTATTCTGTTTACCTACTGTACTTTTGCAAAGGAGATCCGTGACAAATTGGAAATTAATCCTATGTATAAAGAGATGATTGCACGCTATTACGTGAAGCAGGGGCAGAAGAAGCACCGTATGGATAACCTGATTCAGAAGCAGCGGAATTCGGGGAAAGCTGTGCCGGATGAGATCCTGCGGGAACAGGAATTTTTAGAAAGATAAGAATCTGATTCAGAAGGGAACAGTAACGTAAGATGAGGTTTCAACCTTGACAATTAATTCATTTAATTTATAATTTAATTAAATTAATCTTTTACAATATTAAAATTAGCTAAACAAAAGTGAGATTAATTGTTTAAAATATCAAAGAATTAAGTGAGGGTTATTATGGGCGTACAGCAATACGAAGATCTTTCCAAAGATGTTAAGAAGCTATTTAAGCTGGATACGAAGAATACCAGCTATGTTATAGCCGTTGTGGATGATGAGCAGTTTCTGGGACATGTGTATTACGGACAGAAACTAAACGATTATCATCTGGATCATTTATTGAGAATTAAGGAGGGTCCCTTTGTTCCTTCCCGGAACAATCGTGACCGTGGTTCCTTTCTTGACAGTTTTCCGATGGAATATCCGGCACATGGTCTTGGCGATTATCGTGAGGACTGCATCAGCATCCGTACCGAAGAGGGGAATACCGGTCTTTCTTTAAATTATGTTTCCCATAAGATTACATTGGGAAAGCCTGCCTTAGATGGACTTCCGGCTTCTTTTGGAACAGAGCAGGAATGTGAGACTCTGGAAATCACCTGCAAGGACAGCCATACCGGTCTGGAAGCAGTTCTGATGTACACGGTATTTGAGGATGTGGATGTCATTACCAGAAGTGTGAAGGTGGTGAATCCTTCCGAAAAGACCTTATTTTTAACCAGGGTTATGAGTGCCTGTCTTGATATGGATAACCGTGATTTTGAAGCAGTCACCCTTCATGGTTCCTGGGCAAGAGAGCGTCATATCCAGACGGTTCCGGTAAGCCATGCAAAGCTTTCTGTAGAGTCCGTCAGGGGTGAATCCAGCCATCAGGATCATCCGTTCATGGCTTTAAAGACAAAGGGTGCCGATGACGATCACGGTGAAGTTTACGCAATGAATTTTGTATATTCCGGTAACTTTAAGGCTATGGTACAGAACGATCAGTTTGACCAGCTTCGTATGATCATGGGAATTCATCCTGAGGACTTTAGCTGGAAGCTGAATCCGGGCGAAGCCTTTCAGGCTCCGGAAGTAGTTATGGTATATTCTGCGGGCGGACTTGGCACAATGACCAGAACCTTCCATGATTTCTACCGCAATCATCTGATCCGTGGAGAATATAAGGACAAGAAGCGCCCGATTCTTATTAATAACTGGGAAGCTACTTATTTTGAATTTAATACCGAAAAGCTGATCGCAATTGCAAAGCAGGCTTCGGAGCTTGGCATTGAGATGCTGGTTATGGATGATGGCTGGTTTGGCGACCGCTGCGATGATAACCGTGCACTTGGTGACTGGGTAGTGAATGAAGAAAAGCTGCCTGGCGGACTGAAGTATCTGGTAGATGAAGTAAATAAGCTTGGCATGAAGTTCGGTATCTGGTTTGAACCGGAAATGATTTCGCCGGATTCCAATCTGTACAGGGAACATCCGGATTGGGCGATTGCCATTCCGGGACGTGTTGGAACACGCAGCCGTAACCAGTATGTTTTAGATCTTTCCAGAAGAGAGGTCTTAGAGCATACCTATGAGAGTGTAGCCAGGATTTTAAGAAGTGCACATATTGAATATGTGAAGTGGGATATGAACCGTCAGCTTACGGATATCGGTTCTGCTGTTCTTCCGGCGGATCAGATGGGTGAGCTTTATCACCGGTATGTTCTTGCGGTATATGAACTGCAGGAGCGTCTGATGAAGGAATTCCCGTATCTTCTGTTGGAGAACTGCTCCGGCGGCGGCGCAAGATTTGATCCCGGTATGTTATACTACAGTCCGCAGATCTGGTGCTCTGATGATACCGATGCAATTGAGAGACTGATCATTCAGGAGGGAACTTCTCTTGTTTATCCGCTTTCTGCAATGGGGGCGCATGTATCCGACTGCCCGAACCATACCGTAGGAAGAGTAACCCCTTTTGAAACAAGAGGCTATGTGGCTCTGGCAGGAACCTTTGGCTATGAGCTTGATGTAACAAAGATTCCGCAGGAAGACCGTGAGATGATTCCGGAACAGGTTGCGATGTATCACAAATATAACGATCTCGTCCGGGAAGGTGATTATTACCGAATTGCATCCTACAGCCGGAATCATATGTTTGACTGCTATGGTGTTGTCCGCAAGGATAAGGAAGAAGCACTCTTTACCTATGTACAGGTCATGAATCGTCCGAATTATCACAGCAGAAGAATTTTCTTCAAGGGACTTGATCCTGAGAAGCTGTATCAGATCGAGGGAGAAGAAGGAACCTATACCGGTGATGTTCTGATGAAGGCCGGATATCTGGTACAGAATCTCTGGGGTGATTACAAAGCACGTCTGATCCATGTGGTGAAAGCATAAGGACAGGCAGATAAATTCTGAAGAGGGATGGCAAAAGTAATGGCGAAAACAGTGAAACTGGCAGATATTGCTGCGATCGTGAATGTGAGCACGGTAACTGTTTCCAAGGCGCTTTCTGACCAAAAAGGAGTTAGTGAGGAAATGCGGGCAAGAATCAAGCAGCTCGCCAAGGAAATGGGCTATCAGACACCGACGGCAGCAAGATTAAGCAGTAATAAGCGGACATATAATATCGGGGTTTTAATTTCAGAGATTTATTTTGACCAGACACAGTCCTTTTACTGGCAGATGTATCAGTCCGTGGCAACGAAGGCGGTATCGAAGGAATGCTTTACGCTTCTTGAGGTGCTTTCCATGCAGAATGAAAAGGAAATGATTCTTCCGAAGCTCCTTCAGGAGGAGAAGATTGACGGACTGATCATTATCGGTATGTTATCTTCCGATTATCTGTCCCTGATTGAACGTAATATCAAGGTACCCTATATCTGTCTGGACTTTTATGACCGCAAGCACGAATTTGATGCAGTGATTACGGATAACTTCTATGGAATGTATAAGCTGGTGAATTATCTGTTCGAAATGGGACATAAGAAGATTGCCTATGTGGGGACGCTGCTTTCCACGAACAGTATTACCGACCGTTATATGGGTTATTATAAAGCAATGCTGGAGCATGGGCAGGAGGTGCCGGCAGATTATGTGATTGATGACCGTTCGAAGGATACCAGGGCGCGGTGTATCAATTATGACTTTGTTCTTCCGAAGGATATGCCGACAGCGTTTGCCTGTAACAATGACGTAACGGCAATTGATCTGATCGGATATCTGAAGCGGAAGGGATACCGTGTGCCGGAGGATATTTCCATTGTAGGCTTTGATAATTATCAGGTTCCCGGAAGAGGGGATCTGGATATCACAACCTATGAGGTGGATATTAAGGAAATGGCACGTAAGACCATAAACAATCTGCTGAAAAAGATCGTTGGTGAGCATTATAAGAAGGGAATTACCACGGTCGAAGGACATATGGTAATTAAGACAAGTGTGAAAAAGCTGTAATGATTCGGGCAATATGATCCTGAATGGCTACAGGAAGGAAACAATAGGAAACCTGTAAGGGAATCGGTGGCTATGACCCCGGTTCCCTTGCTTTATATTCGAGCGGAGTACAGCCCTCATATTTTTTAAATAAGGAGATAAAGTGATTCGTGTTGTCGATGCCGACTGCACTGCCGACCTCGTGAATACGCAAGGACGTGGTTTCGAGCAGGTGGCAGGCGATACGGATTCTCCGCCGGTTCAGGTATTGGAGCGGTGTGATACCATAGTATTCGCCGAACTCCCGGCAGATGCGGTATTTACTGATACTGAATCTGGCTTCCAAATCATCGAGAGAGTAATTTTCCTCGTAGTGCTCCTCAAACAAATCGTGGATCTTTTCTATATAAGAAGGAATTTTGCGGAATTCCTGATCTTTCTTTAAAAATTCAATGGTGAATTCGGTCAGCAGATGGTTCAGAAGATCGCTGGCACGAAGCTGTGAAATCATGGTCTTTTCATAATTCAGGCATAGAAGCTTTTCCAGATGTAATACATACTCGGAGTGGGCTGTAGCATTCAGAATACAGAAGGGTTCTTTGGTAATCAGACTTAGCATCTCAGCGGCACGTACATTATCAAAGAATAAAACCTGATATTTCCAGGGACTTACTGCAACATCAATCCGGAAACGCTGTCTGCAGTTAAGCAGAAGCAGGGAGTTTTCGGTCAGGGAAATCACATGCTGGTTCATGAGCAGCTTTCCACATCCTGCCATGGTGTATAGTAGCAGGAAGCAGGGAAGCGCCTGAACGTCAAAGGACCAGGAATTGCGAACGGCAAGATTCCCACCGGAGTAAAAGTCAGAGGCGGTTTTGGCTGCAATCTGCTTATCCGTTGTAAAAAGATGTCCAAGAAAGTCCTCCGGCTGCATCGAAGATGAAGTTTTGGGTGTGGATAATAAAGCTTCTTTAAATACAGAAGTAAAGTCTGTTGTGTTCATAATCCTATTATAGAAAAAAGAACGGGAATATGCAATTACCGATCTCTGATATAGAAATGTTGTACAATAAGCTTATATTTTGGAGCCAGAGTTGTGCAAATCCGACACCTAAATATAGACCGGAAATACTAAATATGGATTTTGTAGCTTGAAAAATAAGAAATTAATTAATTTTAACCTCATAAAGTAAACGTTTAAGTGAATTTTGAGAGGTATAATATGGATAAAATGTATAAAAAAAGATTACAAAATTTGTAAAAAAAGAAGAATTGAATAAACAAAACAAGAATATATTATAAAATGCAATAATAAGTGATGATTAAAAAAATAAATTAAATATAATTTAAATTAAGTTACAAGCGTAGCTTACAGGACAAACAGACTTTGTTCAGAAAAAAGGAGGAAAAAGTTATTATGAAACTGAAAAAAGTTTTAGCCGTATGTCTTGCAACAGCCATGACATTTTCTATGGTAGCATGTGGCGGCGCAAGCACAGACACCACAACTCCTGCTGACACCTCAGCAGACACAGAAACAGAAGCTCCTGCAGAAGAAGAAGCAGAAGCACCCGCAGAAGAAGAGGCAGAAGCACCTGCAGAAGACGGGGCACTTACATACTCTTCCATCACATTAGGTGAGGACTACACAGACCTTACAGCAACCATTAAGTGGCTTCATCATAAGACTGACCGTGCAGAAGACGGAACAATCGATAAGATGATCGCTGAATTCAACAAAGATTATCCGAACATCACTGTTGAAGCAGAAGCAGTTACCGATTACGCAGAAGATGCTCTTCTTCGTCTTTCCACAGGTGACTGGGGTGATATCATGTTCATTCCTGCAGTAGACAAGGCTGATTACGCAACATACTTCATGCCCCTTGATGACTACGATACACTGTCCCAGACACTGAACTTCGTAGATGCTCATCAGGTAGATGGCAAGGCTTATGGTATTCCTTACATGGCTAATGCACAGGGCGTTGTTTACAACAAGGCAGTATTTGAGAAGGCTGGTATTACCACACTTCCTACCACTCCTGATGAATTCATCGCTGACCTTCAGTTAATCAAGGACAACACAGATGCAATTCCTCTTTACACCAACTATGCAGCAGGCTGGACCATGGGCGCATGGGATGCTTACCTTGGAGTTGTTTCCAATGGTGATGATACCTACATGAACCAGAAGTTCGTTCATACCGCTGAACCTTTTAAGGATAACGGTGACGGAACCGGTGCATACGCTCTTTACAAGATCCTTTACGATGCAGTTGCTGATGGCTTAATCGAAGACGACTACACCACAACTGACTGGGAAGGCTGCAAGGGTATGCTGAACAGAGGTGAAATCGGATGTATGGTACTTGGTTCCTGGGCTTATTCCCAGATGGTAGATGCTGACTCCCACGGTGAAGACGTTGGATATATGCCTTTCCCGATGAGCGTTAACGGAACACAGTATGCATTAGCTGGTGGTGACTACAGCTACTGCATTAATGTAAACTCTTCCGATGATAACAAGGCAGCTTCACTGGTATTCATTAAGTGGATGACCGAGAAGTCCAACTGGTGCTACAACGAAGGTGGTTACACCGTAGTTAAGGGTGGCGAGAATCCGGATATGTACAAGGCATTCGACGGATGCACTACAATGGCAGATCAGCCTGCTTTAGCTGGTGAAGAAAACCTTCTGAACGACATGAACTCTGAATCCGAACTTTCCTTCAATGCAGGTGGTAACGATAAGGTTCAGAGAATCGTTGAAGCAGCAGCTACCGGATCTGAAACCTATGATGATATCATGGCAGACTGGACCAAGGCTTGGAACGATGCTCAGGCTGAACTTGGAGTAGAAGTTAACAACTAATCCATAGATTCGTTCATTACAAGTAAATCAATGAGCCAGGGGGAGTAATTCTCTCTGGCTCGATTTATCAGGGAGGTCACAAATGGCGGCAACTAATATTACGACACAAAAAAAGAAAAGATCATTTGGCGAGTGGGCCAGAAGCAGAGACGGGCAAAAGGTATTTGTTATGATTGCCTTTTTGATTGTACCTCTGGTATTACTGATTGTGTTTACCTATCTTCCGTTTGCGGAGATGGTAAGCTACAGCTTTTATAATATGAAATATACCGGTGCCCGTAAATTTGTAGGATGGAAAAACTACATGAAGGTGTTCCAGAGAAGCGACTGCTTCGGAGCATTGAAGCTGAGCCTGTACTATATGCTTGGATCGGTAGTACAGCTTGCAATTGCATTGTATCTTGCTACAATGTTAAGTTTTAAAACCAGGTTCGGTGATCTCTTTAAGGGATTTATGTTCTTCCCGTTCCTGATTAACGGTATTGCCGTTGGTTTTATCTTTAAGTTCTTCTACACCAGAGGATTCGTATTTGATACCGTTCTCCAGTGGTGTGGATTCCAGTTAGACAATCTTCCGTACTGGCTCAAAGACCAGAGCATTAACAACTTTTCCCTGGTTGGAACCTCTGTATGGCGTTATTTCGGGCAGAACATGGTATTGTTCATCGGAGCAATCATGTCCGTGGATCCGGAGCTGTATGAAGCTTCCATGCTGGACGGTGCAAATAAATGGCATCAGTTCTTATATATTATTCTGCCGAGTATTAAAACAATTTTAACATTGAATGTTATCCTTTCCATTACCGGATCCTTAAGTGCATTCGAGCCACCTTATGTTATCACTGATGGTGCAAACGGAACGGGTACTTACTTCGTAATCATGCATCAGATTGCACATACGCAGCAAAAGGTAGGTCTGGCATCTGCGATGGCAGTTGTGCTTCTGGCGATTATTCTGGTTGTGACAGTGGCACAGAAGCTGTTCTTTAAGTATGTCTTCAAGAATTCTGAGGATGAGGATATTAATGCTGCAGTGAAGCGAGAGAAGAAGCTTGCCAAGCTTGCTGCAAAGAAGGAGGGAAGATAAGATGACAATTTTCGGATATATTAAAAAATTCATTCTGATCTTTTTAAAGTATGCATCCCTTGTTCTCTTTTCCCTGGTAGCGATTATTCCGCTGGTTTCCTGCGTAATTACCGCTTTCAAAACGGATGCAGAGTATAACAGTACGAATGTTATGACTCCCCCGTCGAGCTGGCTGTACTTTGAAAACTTCGTAAGTGCCTTTAAGAAAGCCGGAATGGGAAGAGCATTTATTAACTCCACGATCATTCTGATAGCAGTATTGATTTTATCCGTATTCATCGGAACACAGCTTGCTTATGTGCTGAACCGTTTTCAATTTTTCGGAAACACCCTGATCCGTAACCTGTTCCTGGTTGCCTGCCAGCTTCCCGGTGTAGCGATGCAGATCGCAGTTTACGAGATGATGTATAAGTTAGGATTTATCAACAATATGTTTGGTTATATCCTGATGACCTGTGGTACGGACGTTATTTCAATTTATATTTACATCCAGTTCTTTGAGAATATTGATTATTCACTGGATGAGTCGGCAATCATGGATGGTGCATCTTACTTCACTATTTTCTACAAAATTTTGCTGCCACTGTTGAAACCGGCTATTGTAACTGCATGTATTCTGAAGGGCGTTGGTACCTACAACGAATACTATAATGCGAACCTTTATCTGCAGGATAAGAAAAGATATGCAACGGTAGCCACCTCTCTGTATACCTTCGTAGGACCCCTGGGAAGTAAATACAACCTGATCTGTGCCGGCGTTATTATTTCGCTGCTTCCTGCACTGATCGTATTTATTACCTGCCAGAAGCAGATTTATTCCGGGTTGACAGCCGGAGCGGTTAAGGGTTAACACAAGACTGATTTTACGGAGGGCGGAATTATGATGGTAAATGAAATTCAGGATCATCTTATGCAGACAATTATTCCCTTTTGGAAGAATTTGAGAGACAATGAGTATGGCGGATATTATGGTTATATGACCTATGATCTTGCAGTGGATAAGAAGGCTGTAAAGGGATGTATCTTAAACAGCCGTATCATGTGGTTCTTCTCCAATGCCTATACCCTGCTTAAGGATGAGTCCCTTTTAGACGAGGCAAAGCATGCCTATGAGTTTTTGAAGAACTGCTGTCTGGATCGTGTGAACGGTGGAATCTTCTGGTCCATCCAGTATGACGGAAAGCCGGAGGATACCACGAAGCATACCTACAATCAGGCATTTGCAATCTATGCTTTAAGCTCATATTATGAAGCGTCCGGTGATGAAGAAGCATTAAGTATTGCCAAAGAGCTGTATCATATTGTTGAAAATAAATGTACCGATGAAATCGGATATCTGGAAGCGTTCAATAAGGAATTCCATCTCATTGAGAACGATAAGCTTTCTGAGAACGGTATCATCGCAGATAAGACAATGAATACCCTGCTTCATGTATTTGAAGCATACACAGAGCTGTATCGTGTGGCCAGGCTCCCGGAAGTGGCAGAGAGCCTTAAGTGGATTATGGATACCTTTGCAACGAAGGTCTATAATCCGGAGCTTCATCGCCAGGAGGTTTTCTTTGACGCAGACATGAATTCGATCCTTGATCTTCATTCCTATGGACATGATATTGAAACCGCATGGTTAATGGATCGCGGTATCGAAGTTCTTGGAGATCCGAAGTACGAGGCACTTCTTTCTCCAATTACGAAGGATCTGACAGCCCAGATTTACAAGGTTGCCTTTGATGGACATTCTCTGGCAAACGAATGTGAAAAGGGTGTTGTGAATACACATCGTATCTGGTGGGTACAGGCAGAAACGGTGGTTGGATTTTTGAATGGTTATGAGAAGGAGCCTTCAAAGACGGAATATCTGGAGGCAGCAGAGAGCGAATGGCAGTTCATCAAGGATCATGTCATTGATAAGCGTGCAGGCTCCGAATGGTTCTGGGAAGTAGACCCGGAGGGTAAGCCTTATGAGGGCAGACCGATTGTAGAACCATGGAAGTGCCCGTATCATAACGGAAGAATGTGTTTCGAAGTAATTAAGAGATCCCGTAAAGAAGGAGGAAAATTCTAACAATGAATAAACAATATGAGATTGAGTCAGCAAAGCTTGAGCTGCTCATCAACCGTAAGAACGAGATCGACCCCGATTTCTATAATGGTATTTATGACCGGTATAAGTATCCGGTATTAACAAGGGAGCATGCTCCGTTAATCTGGCAGTATGACTTTAATCCGGAAACCAATCCTTATTTTATGAAGAGACTTGGAATTAATGCAGTATTGAATTCCGGAGCAATTGAATTAAACGGTAAGTATTATCTGGTAGCCAGAGTAGAAGGAGATGACCGTAAGTCCTTCTTTGCAGTAGCAGAAAGTGACAGCCCGGTGGATGGATTCCGTTTCTGGGATTATCCGATTCTTCTTCCTGATACCTGTCCGGAAGAAACCAACGTATACGATATGCGTCTTACCAAGCATGAAGATGGCTACATCTACGGTGTATTCTGTTCCGAAAGCAAGGATACCTCCGTAAACGATCTTTCTGCGGCAGTTGCAGCGGCAGGTATCGTCAGAACCAGGGATTTAAAGACCTGGGAGAGACTTGACAACTTAACGACACTTCATTCTCCCCAGCAGAGAAACGTGGTTCTTCATCCGGAATTTGTAAACGGAAAATATGCTTTTTACACCAGACCGATGGATGATTTTATTGACACCGGATCAGGCGGTGGCATTGGATTTGGTTTGTGTGATGATATTGAACATGCTGTAATTGACGAAGAGAAGATGACCAGCTTACGTAAGTATCATACCATTACCGAGGTGAAGAATGGTGCGGGCGCTGTTCCGATCAAGACCGAAAAGGGATGGATTCATATTGCACACGGTGTCCGTAACACAGCTGCAGGACTCCGCTATGTTATTTATGCATTTGCAACCGACTTAAATGATCCTTCCAGGGTGATTGCTGAGCCCTCCGGAATGCTGATCGGACCCAGAGGCGGAGAGAGAGTCGGAGATGTTTCCAATGTCGTATTTACCAATGGTGCGATTACAACAGAAAACGGAGATGTATATATTTATTATGCATCCAGCGATACCAGAATGCATGTGGCATCCACAACGATTGACAAGCTGATTGACTATGTATTCAATACTCCCCAGGATCCGCTTCGTTCTGTAGAATGTGTTGCTCAGAGATGTGACCTTGTAAAGAAGAATCTGGAATACCTGAATCGCAGATAATTACAGTTCAGCCATGCCTTACACAATCATTTCTGCATGGCTGAACTGTTATCGCAGATAATGCGCTGCGGCTTATAAAATGAAACTATAAACCAACAGAAAGGAAAATAAAATGAGCGAATTAAAAATGATTGCCCCTCCTGTTAAGAATGTTCCCTGGCAGGAAAGACCTGCAAATTTAACAGGAGCACCGATCTGGAGATATACAGAGAACCCGATCATCGGAAGAAATCCGGTAGAGGGTGTTGCAAGAATCTTTAACAGTGCCGTAATGCCTTACGGAGATGAATTCATCGGTGTATTCCGTGGCGAGCAGACAAACGGTATCCCTTATATCTATATGGGAAGAAGTAAGGATGGCATTCACTGGGATTTCGATAAGGAAAAGATTCCTTTTGTCAATGAAAAGGGAGAACCTTTCATGCCCAGATATGCCTATGATCCGAGACTTGTAAAGGTAGAGGATACCTATTACATCATCTGGTGTCAGGATTTCTACGGTGCTTCCATTGGTATGGCGAAGACCACCGATTTCAAGACCTTCACAAGATTGGAGAATCCGTTCATTCCTTACAACAGAAATGCGGTATTGTTCCCTCGTAAGATCAACGGCAACTACATGCTGTTAAGCAGACCTTCCGACAGCGGGCATACACCGTTTGGAGATATTTTCTTAAGCGAAAGCCCGGATCTTGTATACTGGGGCAGACACAGACATGTAATGAGCCAGGGAAGCGAATGGTGGGAATCCGTTAAGATCGGTGGCGGTGCTGCTCCGATCGAGACAAGCGAAGGATGGCTCCTGTTCTATCATGGCGTAAGCGGAACCTGTAACGGATTTGTTTACTCCATCGGTGGTGCAATCCTTGACCTGGAGAATCCTTCTATTGTAAAATATCGTTGTGAAACCTTCCTTCTTACTCCGGAAGAGTGGTATGAGGAAAGAGGATTCGTTCCTAATGTATGTTTCCCCTGTGCAACGATTCATGATCCGGAAACCGGTAAAATCGCAATTTACTATGGTTGTGCAGACAGCTATGTAGGTCTTGCATTTACACAGTTCGAGGATATTGTTGCTTATATTAAAGAGCACAGCAGATTGACTGAAACTGATACAGAAATCGGCATCAGATAAGGTGCTTAACAGCTACGACAGGAATTATAAAAGGAATGGAAAGGCTTGTTGAAAAGCAAGCCTTTCTGAATATTTTCCAAAGAAACAGGTTGGGGAGGTGTCTATGGGATATCCGGTAGATTTTGAAAAAGGTGAGTTAAACAGAGGTAACTGGAAGCGCATTAAAGCGTGCATGAAAAAGGCAGAAGCAGGAGAACCGGTCAAGGTTGGATTCCTCGGAGGATCCATTACGCAGGGAAGTCTGTCTTCCACACCCGAAACATGCTATGCTTATCTGGTTTATAAGTGGTGGAAGGAGAAGTTTCCGCAGGCGCAGATAGAATATATTAATGCAGGAATTGGCGGTACAACCTCCCAGTTTGGTGTATCCAGGGTAGAGCAGCATTTATTACAGAAAAAGCCTGACTTTATTCTGATTGAGTTTGCAGTAAATGATGATAACAATGAATTTTTCAGAGAGACCTACGAAGGTCTGATCCGTAAAACCTATGGTGATGCAAGTGCGCCGGCCGTTCTTTTGATGAACAATGTCCGGTATGATAACGGAATCAGCGCAGAGGATCAGCATGCAGCAGTAGCACGTGCTTATCAGCTTCCGATGGTCAGCATGAAGAGTACGATTTTACCTCCGGTAAAATCCGGTCAGATTAAGAATCGTGAAATCACGCCGGATGATCTTCATCCGAACGATGACGGTCATGCACTGGTAGCAAAGGTTATTACCACATTTTTAGAGAAAGTTTATCAGGATCGTAATACCGAAGAGGCAGATCCTGACTTTAACGGGAAAACACTTCCGGATCCGATTACTGCCAATGAGTATGAGAATTCGGTACGATATAAAAATTACAACAGCAATCCGGAACTGAAAGGCTTTCAGAAGGATACCAGAAAGAAGAAAGAGTTTCTGGATATATTCAGCGGCGGTTTTACAGCTTCCAATGTGGGAGATGAAATTTCCTTCGAGATTGAAGCAACCGGAATTGCCATTCAGTATCGCAAGACCATTCATAAGCCGACTCCGGTGGCGGAAGTGATCGTGGATGGAGATGAGAGCACCAGAACCGTTCTGGACGGTAACTTCAATGAGGACTGGGGTGACTGCCTGTTTATCCAGACGATAACCCGTCATACCGAACTTAAGAAGCATCATGTGCAGATCCGTATTATTGAAGCTCATGAAGACGATCAGGTACCATTCTATCTGGTATCTGTGATCGGTTCCAGGGGACCGGCTGCAGAAGCAGGAAATGATGCACAGGCTCAAAAAAAAACGAAATTAACAGGTGCTAAAGACAATAGAAAGCAGAAGGAACCAGGAGAAAAGCTGTTTGTAAAAAGCAAACGCAGCATCATGCATACTCTGTTGCTGGCGTTCCTGATTCCGGTGCTTCTGATGGTTGTACTGGGTGCAGCCTCCTATCAGATTGCCTCCTCCGGTATTGTATCCAAATATCAGGAAACATCACTTTCAACACTGACCGCAGTAGCGAATTACTATGGACTGATCTGTACGAATGTCAATGCCAAGGCAACAGAACTTGTTGGTAACGGTGATGTGGCAGATTACTATAATAAGTATTACAAAAAGGGTGATAAGGCAGGCGAGTATTTCCGGAGTACCCAGCAGATTCTGAAGAATACGGCATTGTCGGATGCATTTATTAATAAGTACAGTGTGATTGCTGAAACGGGAAAAGGAAGCAGTACTTCTTCCATCACGGGTTCCATGACAGAGACTCCTTATGAGGATTTCATGGCAACAGCGGAGGGTGAGTATTTTGCAGACAATCCGACACAAAGAAATGCATGGCTTGGCTATCATCATTATCTGGACAGTTGTCTGAATTCCGAAGAAGGAGATTACGGACTTGTTTTTTATCAGAAGATGAGCAAAGCCGATACCTATCTGATTTTTGATATTTCCATGGATGACATTACCTCATCCTTATATGATCTGGATTTTGGGAAAGGCAGTATTACGGCTCTTGTAACGAAAGATAATCGTGAGATAGCAGTTGCAGCCGGCCGGGAAGGCGTGATTGCCGATCAGACCTACTTTGTAGGAAACAGCTTTTTTGAAGACAGCAGGAGCCTTGGAGAAGCCTATTCCAGACAGGTCAGGATAAAAGGAAAAACCTATGTATATATGGTGGCTCCGATTGCACAGACAGGAGCGGTTGTATGTGCTTTAATTCCGAAGAGTGCCCTGATGGGGCAGGCAAATACCATCCGTTTTGTCACCATCATCCTGGTAGTGCTTGCCGGAGTGATTGCACTTGGAACCGGATTAAAGATTTCCATGGGAATCACCTCTACACTGCGCGGCATGAACAAGGGACTTGCCAAGGTGGCAGATGGCGACCTCACCAGTATCTTCAAGACGAAACGTAAGGATGAGTTCCAGACCCTGACAGAGAGCTTGAATGCCATGATGACCAGTATGCATGACATCATGCAGAACATGAAGGGATTCGGTACCCATGTGAACGAAATGTCTGCGGATGTTTCGGAGCAGACCGATGGAATCAGCATTGCCATGAAGGATCTTTCCCATATGATGGAAGAGGTTGCCAAGGGAGTGCATTCTCAGGCAATGGAAACTGAGAGCAGTAATCATAAGATGATTACCTTCTCTGACAATATTATTGATGTATCGAACCGTACCAGTGATATGAGTGTATCAGCGGATAAGGCCATTGCTTCGGTAGAGCAGGGCAAGGTGATCATTCAGGAGCTGAACGAGAAGAGCAGTGAAACGGTGAAGCTTACCGATGAACTGGTTGGTGATATTGACGAGGTACAGAAGAATTCCAAGGAAATCCAGAGTTTTGTAGAGATTATTAATGGAATCGCGGAGCAGACCAACCTCCTCTCCTTAAATGCTTCCATTGAAGCAGCCAGAGCAGGACAGGCGGGAAGAGGATTTGCGGTAGTTGCGGAAGAAATCCGTAATCTGGCTGACCAGTCCAAGGAGTCTGCGAACCGGATCAAGGCGATTATGAGCGCAATCAATTCTACGACAAAGAAGACAAGTGATTCTGCGCGGAAGGCAGAAAGCATGATGGCAGAACAGTCGGCTTCCCTGGATCAGACTGTACAGGTGTTTGGTGAGATCCGTGACAGCGTCAGCGGACTGGTAGAGGATATCCGCGTGGTATTACAGCAGATGGAGCAGATTTCGGATGAACGTGCCAATGTACAGGATTCCATTCAGAATATTTCTGCGGTATCCGAAGAGGTAGCAGCATCTACCGAGGAAGCAAACTCTACCTTAAGCAATCAGGCAGAGACGATCAGTCGTCTGGCCGTCCGTGTGGAGAAGCTGAGTGAAGAAGCCCGGGAGCTGGATCAGTCCATTGAAAAGTTCAGGCTGTAACAAAGTAGTAATCATGTCAGGGGCAAAATGCTTTTTGGCTCTGACATGATATGATGCGAAAATAAAGGAGAACAGAAAAGATGTTTCGTAACGATTTTGTCTGGGGCGTTGCAAGCAGCGCTTACCAGATTGAAGGAAGAGATGCCAATGACGGTGCAGGTGCAATGATCTGGGATAAGTTCATTGCGGAAGGCGGTACCAAGGATGGTTATGGCGCAGAGGTAGCATGTGACCACATGCACCGTTACAAGGAAGATTTTGCTTTAATGAGACTGATGGGAATTAAGGCATACCGCTTTTCCATCAGCTGGGCAAGACTGATTCCGGAAGGAACCGGCAAGGTGAATGAAAAGGCTGTTGCCTTATACCGGGATATGATCCTGGAAATGAAAAAGAATGGAATCGAGCCGTATCTGACCATGTATCACTGGGAATTTCCCCAGGCGTTACAGGACAGGGGCGGCTGGTTGAATGAAGAGGTTATTCAGTGGTTTGGAGAATATGCCAGGGTTGTTGCGGAAAACTTTTCCGATATCTGCGAGAATTTCATTACCTTAAATGAGCCGGAATGCTTCGTTGGAATCGGACATATGTCCGGATGGCATGCACCGGGCCTGCATCTTCCGTATAAGGATGTGTTCCAGATTGCACACAATGCACTGCGCGCACATGGACAGGCAGTTATTAATCTTCGTAAATATGCCTGTCGTCCGATTAAGGTCGGCTATGCACCGACCTGTGGTATGGCATACCCTGTAAGTAATAAACCGGAGGATGTGGAAGCAGCAAGAAAGGTACTGTTTGGCTTTTATCAGCCGATGGATAACTGGACATGGAATGTAGCATGGTTTAATGATCCGGTATTCTTAGGAAAATATCCGGAAGAAGGCCTGGAGAAGTTTGCGGAATACCTGCCGGAAATCACCGATGAAGATATGAAGCTGATTTCCCAGCCGCTGGATTTCATGGGACAGAATATTTATAATGGATACTTTGTAAAAGCAGGTGAAAACGGAGAAATCGAATTTCCCGAAAGACCGGAGGGATTTCCGAAGACCGCAGCCAACTGGCCGGTTACACCGGACTGCTTCTACTGGGGTGTGAAGTTTATTTATGACCGTTATAAGCTTCCTCTGTTTGTGACAGAAAACGGTATGTCCTGCCATGATGATGTATCCCTTGATGGCAGAGTACATGATCCGAACCGTCAGAACTTCCTCGACATGTATATTTCTGCATTACAGAAGGCAAACGATGAAGGCGTGGATGTCCGTGGTTATTTCTTATGGACATTCCTGGATAACTTTGAATGGGATAAAGGATATACGGAGAGATTCGGTATTGTCCATGTGGATTTTGCAACCCAGAAGCGAATCGTAAAGGATTCCGCATTCTGGTATCAGAAGGTGATTGAAACGAACGGAGCTGTTTTATCCATTAATACAAAACAGAGACCGATTCTGTTCCTGGAGCCGGTATTCAAGGAAATGATCTGGGGTGGAAACCGTTTAAGAAGCCTCTTTGGATATGATATTCCTGGTGAGGATACCGGAGAATGCTGGGCAATCGGCGCTCATCAGAACGGGGACTGCGTCGTAAAGGAAGGTCTTTTTAAGGGAAAGACCCTTTCCAGGTTATGGAAGGAGGATCCGTACCTCTTCGGTAACGAAGAAGGAGACCGCTTCCCACTGCTGATTAAGATTATTGACGCAAAGGACAACTTAAGTATTCAGGTACATCCGGATGATGCCTACGCACAGGTTCATGAGAATGGATCCTTAGGAAAGACCGAATGCTGGTACATTCTGGACTGCCCGGAGGACGCAGAGCTTGTGATTGGGCATAATGCGAAGACAAAGGAAGAGCTTACGGAAATGATTTCCGAAGGCAGGTGGGATGAGTTTATCCGCCGCGTTCCAATTAAGAAGGGGGATTTCATCCAGATCAATCCGGGAACTGTACATGCGATTACCAGTGGCTGCCTGATCTTAGAAACGCAGCAGAACAGTGACATTACCTATCGTGTGTATGATTATGACCGTCTGCAGAATGGAAAGCCGCGTCAGTTACATGTACAGCAGAGTATTGATGTGATTAATGTTCCTGCGGCATCTGCCGAAGACAGTGTGAAGTATGTCGGAGACCTGCCGAAGGATCAGTTGAATGAACTGATTCGCTGTCCTTACTATACCGTATGGAAGCTGGATGTGACAAAGCCGGTTTCTATCGAACAGACGCATCCGTTTATGAATGTGAGTGTCATTGAAGGAGAGGGACTTGTAAATGGACAGATGATCCGCAAGGGTGATCATTTTATCCTTCCTGCAGGGATCGGAACCGTCGATTTCCAGGGAGACATGAGTCTGATTTTATCTTCGACAAAATAAGTTAAAAGTAGATTATAAAGGCGCAGGAGGAAATCTCTTGCGCCCTGCTTTATTTTCGACTAGAATGGAAAGGTAAGGGAAGAGTTTTCTTATGAGGAAGGGGTAAACCATGCTGAATGGATATAAACTGGTAGCGGTTTGTCTGACGAAAATCCAGGATGAAGTCACCTATGAATTTATAGATGCACTTTATCAGACTGTCAAAGGGTCTGATTATCGTCTGCTGCTTTTTAACAGTTTTTCGGATCTGTATCATCAGAATGTTTATGATGAGGGAGCTAAGTCAATTTATCAGCTGCTCAACTATGATCTGGTTGACGCCGTGATTATTAAGGCGGATACCATCAATGATCATCAGGTAATCAGGGATCTTATTGCAAGGGCAAAGGAAAGACAGATTCCGGTCATTCTGTTAAATATGAAGGCGGAAGGCTGTTATTCTATTGTGCCCTCTTATGAGAATGTTTTCAGCCAGCTGATTGAACATGTCATTAAGGTTCATCATAAACGAAAGCTGTATTTTCTGTCAGGAAGTATGGGAGAGAGCAACTCCATGCTCCGTGAAAAGATTTTCCGTGAAACGCTGCGGGATTGTGGAATTGATCCGCAGACAGCAAAGGTTGCCTATGGAGAATACTGGTACGGTCCTGCGGAACGGGCCGTGGAGAACTGGATTCAGAGCGGAGATCTGCCGGAGGCGATTATCTGTGCAAATGATGCTATGGCAGTGGCGGCCTGCAAGGTATTGAAAAGACACCAGATCCGTGTACCGGAGGATATGATTGTTACCGGCTTCGATGGTGTGCCCAGCTATCAGTTCCACAGACCGGCTCTGTCGACCTGTACGAGGACATCGTCGGTTCTGGCTGGTAAGTGCCGGGAAATGCTGACGAATATTCTCGAAAAAAACAAACCACCATACCGGGATATTGAAGAATATACGCTGACAATCCAGGAATCCTGCGGATGCCGGAAGCAGAGCCATCCGGATTATCAGTTATGTGCAGACCGGCTGTGCGTCTCACGGTGGGATACGCAGCGTCATGAAGAATTTATTCTTTCCCAGGTGGAACGAGTTGTTGAGACCATTGATATGGGGATTATCGGTAATAAACTGAATTCCTTTATTCTTCCGGATTCCATGGTGGCATTGAACAGTGATTTCCTGGCAGCAACCAGAAGCAATGTAAAGCCGGATCCGGGACGACCGTTTGCGGAGGAAATGATTGTGATTTCCTCATTGGACAGTAATCTGGACAGGCATCGTTATGCCCTGTATAAATCTGCGGAGATGTATCCGCATCTGGAAGAGGCAGTCAGTGAAGATACGATGTTTTTATTCCAGTCCATTTATGTAGAGAACAATGTATGTGGATACTACATTGTGAAATCAAAAGAGCTGTTGACGGATGCAAGTAAGATACACCGGGTATCCAAGGTGATGAATCTGGCCTTCAGCCTGATTATCAGCAGGATGCAGCAGGATCATATGTCACACAGCCTTGAGGAAATGCAGTATCATGATCCGGTTACCGGAGTCCTGAATCTTAAGGGTCTGGTGAAGCGAATAAATGAACTGTATCCGATTTGGAAGGAACGCGCTATAGCCGTATCTGTTTACAACATTCCGAAGTACCAGTTTATATACGAAAATTACGGGCTGAAGGACGTTGAGGAAACCGTGCAGCTTACAGCGGATGCCCTGCGAATGGCAAATCCGCAGGATACCGTGACAGCCCGGATATCAGATGACAGCTTCTGTATTATTAACGAAGCAGAGGATCAGGGTGCAGCCGGATTGATTATCAATGATTCGGTCCGTGCCTTTTACCGTTTTATAGAAAGCTTTAATAAGACACAGGATAAGGAATATTTCGTGGAGGTCAACTGTGGCTGTACGACAGCGGCAGCCGGCTGGAATAATGATATGAAGACCTATATTAAGGTCGCCATGGGAGAGCTTTACCTGAATCGCCTGAAACAGGGTGGCGGTAAGGCATTAAAGGAAAGAAAGACAGCGAAGGACACATATCAGTTGTTTGAAACATTGCTGTCCGAGAATCTGTTTTATTATGTATTCCAGCCCATTGTCAGTGCGAAAACAGGTGAGATTTATGGGTATGAGGCGCTGATGCGTACACCACCGGAAATCGGACTGCGGCCGGATGAAATTCTGGATATTGCGGAGGAATATGGAAGGCTGTACGAGGTCGAATATGCAACATTCAATAATGTATTGACTTATGCCAACGGACATCTTGCCCTTTTTAAAGATAAACATATTTTCATTAACAGTATTCCGGGCTATTTTATTGAGGGAAAGGACAAGGAACAGCTGGTAAAGCAGTATTCCGACCAGCTATCCCGGTGTACGATCGAAATCACCGAGCGTGATGAAACAACGGCCGAAGAGATCAGTCGGATCATGAACCTGACTGATCAGGGGGAGCCATGCCAGTTTGCGGTAGATGATTATGGGACCGGATATTCCAATATTGTGAATCTGCTGCGTTACAAGCCGAATGTCATTAAGATTGACCGGTATCTGATTACAGAGATCCAGAATGATGTCAATAAGCAGATGTTCGTGAAGAATACTGTGGAATTTGCAGAGCAGAATAACATTCAGTGTCTGGCGGAAGGCGTTGAAACGAAGGAGGAGCTGGAAACAGTGATTTCCTATGGCGTGGATCTGATTCAGGGCTACTATACGGCAATGCCTTCTGAGCAGGTCATTCAGGAGATTGATCCAAAGATTGTAAAAGAAATTATGGAAGCAAATCAGATAAAATCGGATGAAGGAGGAAACAAATAAGATGATTAATGAACAATATAAGAAAATGCTGGAGGGAAAATCCGTCATCCGGCAGCTTTCCGAATTTGCAACAGCCCGGGGAAAAGAGATTGGTTATGAGAATGTCTTTGACTACAGTCTCGGCAATCCGTCCGTGCCTGTCCCGGATGCATTTAATGAAGAGATGATTCATCTGCTTAAGACAAAGACGTCCATGGAGGTTCATGGATACAGTCCCAGTCTCGGCATTACTTCTGTCCGGGAAAAGATTGCCGCTTCCCTGAACCGCAGATTTGATATGGATTATAAGGCAGCGCACATTTTTCCGACCTCAGGTGCAGCAGGAGCGATTGCACATGCGGTTCGTTGTGTAACGAAACCGGGTGACGAAGTGCTGACCTTTGCACCGTTTTTCCCGGAATACAATCCGTATATCAATATGACCGGTGCAACACTTAAGGTGGTACCGGCAAATACAACAGACTTTCAGATTAACTTTGATAAATTAGAGGAAATGCTGAATGAAAGCACGGCAGCCGTTCTCATCAATACTCCGAATAATCCGTCCGGAGTAGTCTATAGTGCAGCAACCTTAAAGAAATTGGCAGATGTGCTGTATGCAAAGCAGAAGGAGTACGGACATGATATTTTCCTGATCTCCGATGAACCGTACCGTGAAATTGTGTTTGCAGGAGTGGAGGCACCTTATGTGTCCAAATTCTATGACAATACCTTGTCATGTTATTCCTATTCCAAATCCCTTTCTCTTCCGGGAGAACGTATCGGATATGTGGCAGTCAATCCCAGATGCACGGATGCGGAACTGATCAGTGCGATCTGTGCACAGATTTCCAGGGGAATCGGACACAACTGTCCGTCCTCCATTATCCAGCTTGCTGTTTCGGAGGTAGTGGACATGACCTCGGATATGTCCGTTTATGAAACGAATATGAACCTGTTATACAATGAACTGACAAGCCTTGGTTTTGAGTGTGTAAAGCCGGGTGGAACCTTCTATATTTTCCCGAAGGCGCTGGAAGAGGATGCTGTGGCATTCAGCCAGAAGGCCTTAAAGTATGATCTTATTCTGGTTCCTTCCGACAGCTTCGGTGTTCCGGGATATTTCCGTATGGCCTACTGCATTGATACGGAGAAGGTGGAGCGCTCACTTACCGCACTTCGCAGGTTTGTGAAGGAAAATTACTAAAGAGTTTCATATTTTATGGTGATCCTGTCATATGAATAGTATGAAAGACATAACGATTCCGTACAGGTCGAAACATTTACGGCTGAAACCGTGAGTATGATTCAGTAGTGCAAAATACTGTCAGTAAAGCTGATTTTGCACAGTAACTGTGAAGGTGCAGATCAGTTACAAGGCATCATTTTGAGAGGAAATAAAAGATTATGATCGAAATCTTAAAAGCAATTCTGTTTGGTATTGTAGAGGGGATTACGGAGTGGCTTCCGATCAGCAGTACCGGACATATGATTCTGTTGAATGAAATTGTATCCCTGAATGTATCGGAAGAATTTTACAGTATGTTTGAAGTGGTGATCCAGCTTGGAGCGATCCTTGCCGTTGTGATTCTGTTCTGGAATCAGATCTGGCCATTTGGAAAGAAGGATAATAAAGAGCCGCTGGCAAAGGACGGAGTCGGAGCCTTTGTGAAATGGGATATTTTCAAGCTCTGGTTTCACATTCTGGTATCCTGTGTACCGGCAGCCATAGTCGGTCTGCTCTTTGATGAACAGTTAGAAGCATTGTTTTACAATTATCAGACCGTAGCAATTATGCTGATTCTGTTTGGTATTGCATTTATTGTGATTGAGAATTACCATAAAGGAAAGAAGGCGAAGGTGACAGCCTTAGACGGAATTGATTATAAGCTTGCCTTCTGGATCGGTATGTTCCAGCTGATTGCAGCAATTTTTCCCGGTACTTCGCGTTCGGGAGCAACCATCGTCGGAGCACTGCTGCTTGGTGTATCCAGAACGGTTGCGGCAGAATATACCTTCTTTCTGGCCATTCCGGTTATGTTTGGAGCAAGCCTCTTAAAGGGAGTGAAGTTCCTTGCAGGTGCGTCCATGACTTCCATGGAGGGAGCAATTCTTGCAGTCGGCATGGTTGTTGCATTTGTGGTATCCTTCTTCGTGATCAAGTTCCTGCTTGGTTATATTAAGAAGCATGACTTTAAGGTGTTTGGATATTACCGGATTGCACTGGGTATTATTGTGATTCTTTTCTTCCTGATCCGGGGCTGAAAGGTGTTACATCATGTTCTTACGCAGTCTGACAGCAAGTGGCTGGCTGCTGTGTGAGCAGTAACTGAAAAGTGACAGTTTAGCGCAGAAATGTTGACAAGCAGGGGCTTATGGTGTATGCTTCATCATATTGAAGTGTATGCTTCATCAAATGATTGGGGAAATGTCAGGTTAAGAAGTGAAAGGAGTTAGTCATGGCAGAAGTAAAGAAAGCAACAGCAAAAGTAGTTGCTAAGGTACCGGCTGAAGAGAAAAAGGTGGAAGTTAAGGCAGCAGAGGTAAAAGCACCCGAAGTTAAGGCAGAAGTTAAGAAAGAGGCAGTTAAGAAGACTCCCGCTGCTAAGAAAGCACCTGCTAAGAAGGCACCTGCAGCTAAGAAAGAAACCGTTAAGAAGGAAACAGTGAAAAAGGCACCCGCTGCTAAGAAACCCGTTGTAAAAGAAGAAGTAAACTTCCAGTTCAGTGGAAAATCTTATACTTCCGAAGACCTTATCAGAATTACCAGGGATGTATGGAAATATGATTTAAATGGTAAGGAAGAGGATATTCAGAGTATTGAGCTTTATGTAAAGCCTGAAGAGAACACTGCTTATTATGTAATTAATGGTGATGTAACAGGAAGTTTCTTTATCTAAATCCAAGCTTGAAACCGATATACATAAGTAAAGTAAGAAAGAGCCGTTGTATTAGTATACGCTAAGCAACGGCTCTTATTTATCGCTACTGTAACTGTTTTTTACCCACTACAGAACAAACATTCGGTTTGCTCTGTACTTTTTTAAATGGGAATGATATAATGAGCCACAGAGAAAACCAGGCGACTCCGAAGGAGGCATTTGGTTTTCCGGGCTCATTAACGAGCAGATATCCTGCGAAGCAGGATGAAGAGCACGAAGTGCGGATTTTCGAGTGATATGTAGACTCAATCAATATATGATAGTAAAGTTGATCGGGAGTATGTTATGGATCATTTTAAGTTAGTATCAGAATATCAGCCGACCGGTGATCAGCCGCAGGCAATTGCAGAGCTGGTGAAGGGATTTCAGGAGGGAAACCAGTTTGAAACGCTGCTGGGAGTAACCGGCTCCGGTAAGACCTTTACGATGGCGAATGTAATTGCCGCACTGAATAAGCCGACGCTGGTGATTGCACATAATAAGACCCTGGCAGGGCAGTTATATGGGGAATTCAAGGAATTCTTCCCGGAGAATGCCGTGGAGTATTTTGTCTCCTATTACGATTACTATCAGCCGGAGGCATATGTTCCTTCATCGGATACTTATATTGCAAAGGATTCTTCCATTAATGATGAAATTGATAAATTAAGGCTGTCTGCGACAGCATCTCTTTCCGAGAGAAAGGATGTTGTCGTGGTGGCGAGTGTATCCTGTATTTACGGTCTGGGTTCTCCGGATGATTATCAGGACATGATGGTGTCCCTGCGTCCTGGAATGAGTAAGGACAGGGATCAGGTTATTAAAGAACTGATTGATATCCGGTATGACCGGAACGATATGGACCTGGACCGGAGCTGTTTCCGGGTCCGGGGTGATGTGCTTGAAATCTATCCGGCACAGGGCGGAGATTATCTGATCCGGGTAGAGTTTTTCGGAGATGAAATCGATCGTATTACAGAGGTTGAGCCTTTAAGCGGTAAGGTGCATGCATCACTGCAGCATATTACCATCTTTCCGGCATCACACTATGTCGTACCGCAGGAGAAGATTAACAAGGCCTGTGAAGCACTGGAGGAAGAGCTGGAGGAGCGTGTACGTTTCTTCAAGAGTGAGGATAAGCTTCTGGAAGCACAGCGTATTTCCGAGAGGACGAACTTTGACATTGAGATGCTGCGTGAGACCGGCTTCTGTTCAGGGATTGAGAATTATTCACGTCATTTAAACGGTATGCGGGAGGGGGAACCGCCTCATACCCTGTTAGATTATTTTAAGGACGATTTTCTCATCATTATTGATGAGTCCCATATTACGATCCCACAGATCGGGGCGATGTATGTCGGGGACCGTTCGAGGAAGACTACTCTCGTGGATTATGGTTTCCGTCTGCCATCGGCACTGGATAACCGGCCGCTGAACTTTGGAGAATTCGAGCAGCATATTGACCAGATGCTGTTCGTGTCTGCAACCCCTTCCACGTATGAGGAGGAGCATGAACTGCTGCGTACGGAGCAGATTATCCGGCCGACAGGGCTTCTGGATCCGGAGATTTTTGTCCGTCCGGTGGAAGGACAGATTGATGATCTGATTTCGGAGATCCGGAAGGAAACGGAGAAGCATAATAAGGTTCTGGTAACGACGCTCACGAAGCGGATGGCTGAGGACCTGACCGATTATATGAAGGATGTGGGAATCCGTGTGAAGTACCTGCATTCTGATATTGATACCCTGGAACGGGCACAGATCATCCGGGATATGCGTCTTGATGTGTTCGATGTGCTTATCGGTATTAACCTTCTGAGGGAGGGACTGGATATTCCTGAGATCTCCCTTGTTGCAATTCTCGATGCAGATAAGGAGGGCTTTCTGCGTTCGGAGACATCCCTGATCCAGACCGTTGGACGTGCCGCACGTAACGCAGAGGGACATGTTATTATGTATGCCGACAACATGACGGATTCCATGAAGGCGGCAATTGAAGAGACCGGCCGCCGTCGGACAATCCAGCAGAAGTATAACGAAGAGCATCATATTACACCGCAGACGATTAAGAAGGCAGTCCGTGATCTCATCAGTATCTCCAGGACAATTGCCAAAGAAGAGCTCCAGTTCGAGAAGGATCCGGAATCCATGAGTGCCGATGAATTGAAGAAGCTGATTGCCAGGGTGGAGAAGCAGATGCGCAAGGCCGCAGCCGATCTGAATTTTGAGGCCGCAGCCGAGCTTCGTGATAAGATGGTAGAGCTTAAGATGAAGTTGCAGGAGATCGAGAGAGAGAAGGAAAAGGAGTAAGAACCATGAGTATCAAGTTATCCGACCAGCATGTGCCGGTTGCCAAGATGCGCCCGCGTGAATACATTAAAATCCGTGGAGCAGCAGAACATAATTTAAAAAATCTCGATGTGGATATCCCGAGAAATGAACTGGTCGTTCTGACAGGACTGTCAGGTTCCGGCAAGTCTTCTCTGGCATTTGATACGATTTATGCAGAGGGACAGAGACGTTACATGGAGTCCCTGTCTTCTTATGCCCGTCAGTTCTTAGGACAGATGGAAAAGCCGAATGTGGAGAAGATTGAGGGACTGTCACCGGCTATTTCCATTGATCAGAAATCGACGAACCGCAACCCGAGATCCACCGTTGGAACCGTAACGGAGATCTATGACTATTTCCGTCTGTTATATGCCAGAATCGGTATTCCGCATTGTCCGAACTGTGGAAAAGAAATCCGTAAGCAGACCGTGGATCAGATGGTGGATCAGATTATGGAGCTTCCGGAGGGAACGAAGATCCAGCTTCTGGCACCGGTGGTACGTGGACGGAAAGGTGAGCATGTGAAGGTCTTTGAGCGTGCGAAACGAAGCGGTTATGTGCGTGTCCGTGTAGATGGCAATATGTATGAGCTGTCAGAGGATATTTCTCTTGATAAGAACATCAAGCATAATATTGAAATTGTGGTGGATCGTCTGGTGATCAAACCGGAGATTGAACGCAGACTTACCGATTCGATTGAAAATGTTCTGGCATTGGCCGAGGGACTTCTGATGGTAGATGTGATTGGCGGGGAAACCATCAATTTCAGCCAGAGCTTTTCCTGCCCGGATTGCGGAATCAGTATTTCAGAGATTGAGCCGAGAAGCTTTTCCTTTAATAATCCGTTCGGTGCCTGCCCGGTCTGCTTTGGTCTTGGATATAAGATGGAGTTTGATCCGGATCTGATGATTCCGGATAAGAAGCTCAGTATTAACGAAGGTGCCATCCAGGTCATGGGCTGGCAGTCAAGTAAGGATGAGGGAAGCTTTACCAATGCGGTTCTGCGTGCTCTTTCGAAGGAATATCAGTTCAGTCTTGATACCCCGATTGAGAAGCTGCCTAAGGATGTTTATGACATGCTGATTTACGGAACGAACGGCAGGGAAGTGAAGGTACATTACAAGGGACAGCGTGGAGAAGGAGTTTATCCGATTGCCTTTGAAGGAATTATCAAGAATACTGAGAAACGGTACCGTGAAACCGGTTCGGATATTATGAAGCAGGAATATGAAACCTTTATGCGCATTACTCCGTGTAAGGAATGTAACGGAATGCGTCTTAAGAAGGAGTCCTTAAGTGTGACCGTTTGTGGTAAGAACATTTATGAGATTACCTCTATGCCAATCTGTGACCTGAATGAATTCTTGCAGAATATGGAGCTTACCGCACAACAGCAGATCATTGGAAAGCAGGTATTGAAGGAGATCAGGGCCAGAGTCGGATTCCTTGTGGATGTCGGCCTGGATTACCTGTCGCTTTCGAGGGCAACGGGAACCCTGTCCGGCGGGGAAGCACAGCGTATCCGTCTGGCAACGCAGATTGGTTCCGGGCTTGTGGGCGTGTGCTATATTCTTGATGAGCCGAGCATTGGCCTTCATCAGAAGGATAACGATAAGCTGTTAAATACGTTGAAAAATTTAAGAGATCTTGGCAATACGCTGATTGTGGTAGAACATGATGAGGATACCATGCTGGAGGCCGACGACATTGTGGATATCGGCCCCGGCGCCGGCTCCCATGGTGGAGAAGTGGTGGCTCATGGAACGGCCGAAGAGATCATGAAGATCGAAGGTTCACTGACCGGTCAGTATTTAAGCGGCAGAATGCAGATTCCGGTTCCACAGACGCGCCGTAAGCCGAAGGACTGGCTTAAGATTACAGGTGCCCAGGAAAACAACTTAAAGAATATTGATGTGAAGATCCCGCTGGGCGTATTTACCTGTGTTACAGGTGTATCCGGATCCGGTAAGAGCTCTCTGATAAATGAGATTCTGTATAAGACACTGGCAAGAGAACTGAACCGTGCGAGAACCATTCCGGGTAAGCACAGGAATATTACAGGAATTAAGAAGCTGGACAAGGTAATTGACATTGACCAGTCCCCGATCGGACGTACCCCACGTTCCAATCCGGCAACCTATACCGGAGTTTTTGATCAGATCCGTGATCTGTTTGCAGGAACACCGGATGCCAAGGCCCGCGGTTACAAGAAGGGGCGTTTCAGCTTTAATGTCAAGGGAGGCCGGTGCGAGAACTGTGGCGGTGACGGTATTATCAAGATTGAAATGCATTTTCTTCCGGATGTGTATGTGCCGTGTGAGGTCTGCGGCGGTAAACGGTATAACCGTGAAACTCTGGAAGTGAAATATAAAGGAAAGAATATCTATGATATTCTGGATATGACGGTGGAAGAGGCTGTGCCGTTCTTTGAAAATGTGCCGTCGATCCGCAACAAGATTGAGACTCTGAATGATGTCGGACTTTCCTACATCAAACTGGGACAGCCTTCTACAACATTATCCGGAGGAGAAGCGCAGAGGATCAAACTGGCGACAGAACTGAGCCGGAGAAGTACCGGAAATACCATTTATATTCTGGATGAGCCGACAACCGGACTTCATTTTGCAGATGTACACAAGCTGGTAGAAATCCTGCAGCGTCTGACCGATAACGGAAATACCGTTGTTGTAATTGAGCATAACCTGGATGTCATTAAGACAGCAGACTATATTATTGACATGGGACCGGATGGTGGTGACCGCGGCGGAACAGTTGTGACATGCGGTACGCCGGAGGAGGTAGCAGAGCATCCGACGTCCTATACTGGAAAATATGTGAAGAAAATGCTGGAGAGATATAAAGAAAATGTGGAGAAATACCGAAATAATTAAAAATTAGTGAAATCCCTTTGAAAATATTATGGTATGGGTTATAATATTTATTAATTATGCTGTGAGAATAGAAAGGGGTACATGAAAATGCAGTACACAGATATCGGTATTGATTTAGGAACAGCAAGTATTCTTGTTTACATCAGAGGAAGAGGAGTCGTCCTTAAGGAGCCCTCTGTTGTGGCTTTTGATAGAGATACAGATAAGATTATGGCAATTGGTGAGGATGCCAGACTGATGCTTGGAAGAACACCGGGCAATATTATTGCCGTGCGCCCTCTGCGTCAGGGTGTTATTTCCGATTACCGCGTCACAGAACAGATGATGAAATATTTCATTCAGAAGGCAATGGGACGGAAGGCATTCCGGAAGCCTCGTATTGCGGTCTGTGTACCGAGCGGAGTTACCCAGGTAGAGAGGAAGGCTGTTGAAGATGCGACTCTGCAGGCCGGTGCACGTGAAGTATCCATTATCGAAGAGCCGATTGCAGCAGCGATTGGTGCAGGAATTGATATTTCCAAGCCCTGTGGAAACATGATTGTGGATATTGGCGGTGGTACTTCCGATATTGCAGTTATTTCTCTGGGGGGTACGGTTGTCAGTGCATCCATTAAGATCGCCGGTGATGATTTCGATGAGGCGCTTGTCCGCTATATGCGTAAGAAACATAATCTTCTGATTGGTGAAAGAACCGCAGAGGACATTAAGATTAAGATTGGTTCCGCTTATAAGCGTGCGGAAGTAGACTACATGGATGTCCGTGGACGTAATCTGGTAACCGGTCTGCCGAAGACCATTACCGTTTCTTCCGAGGAAACCGAAGAAGCGCTTCGTGAGGCAACTTCACAGATTATTGAAACGATCCACAGTGTTTTAGAGAAGACTCCTCCGGAACTGGCAGCCGATATTGCAGACCGCGGTATCGTTCTTACCGGTGGCGGTTCCCTGCTCCGTGGTCTTGAAGACCTCATTGCAGAGAAGACCGGAATCAATACGATGACCGCAGAGGATCCGATGACTGCAGTGGCAATCGGAACCGGTAAGTATGTAGAATTTTTAGCAGGCTATAAAGAAGATTAAAGATAACTGTGAGGTACGGAACAGTTATGATTAAAGGAGAACAGGATGGTTAAAGGATTGTATACCGCCTATACTGGCATGATCAATCAGGAACACAGAATGGATGTGCTGACCAACAATCTGGCCAATGCGGATACCAACGGATATAAGAAGGAAGGTGCTACGGCACAGTCTTTCGATTCGATCCTTGCGTACAAAATCAAGGATAACTCCGAAGGATACCGTCTGGCGAAGAGAACCGGTGTGCATAACCCGGGTGTGAAGATTGGTGAAGGCTATACAGATTTTTCCCAGGGACCTTTGAAGACAACAGAGAATCCTTACGACCTGGCATTAACCGATAAGGGATTCTTTGCAGTGGAATTTACCGATAAGCAGGGGGAAACCTCTGTGAAATATACCAGAGATGGGAACTTTACCCTGAATGAATCCGGAGAACTGGTGACACAGGATGGAGACCGTGTTCTTGGAACGAATGGACAGCCGGTGAAGATTGATCCGCTGAAGGACACCCAGATCAATGTACAGGGACAGGTCATTCAGGATGGTAAAGTCGCAGCCACGATTCAGGTTACGGATTTTGAAGATTATAATTATCTGAAGCGTTATGGCGAGAATTACTTTGAACCGATTGACGGTGCAACAAAGAAGGATGCCACAGCGAAGGTATATGCCGGGTATCTGGAGACCTCGAATATTTCTGTAGTGACAGAAATGGTAAATATGATTACGGTTTCCAGAGCATATGAGACGAATCAGAAGGTCATAACTACATATGACGGAACACTTGATATTGCAGCCAACCAGCTTGGCAAAGTATAGGAGGTAGCAGGACATGGTTAGAAGTTTATGGACAGCAGCAACAGGTATGAATGCACAGCAGACGAATGTGGATACCATTGCCAACAATCTTGCCAATGTAAATACAATGGGATATAAGACACAGGCTGCACAGTTCAAGTCTCTGTTATATCAGACACTTCAGACAGCAACCACCACGGCGAACGGAGATCCGAAGCCGACCAGCTCCCAGGTAGGACTTGGTGTGCGGAATTCCTCGATCAATTCCATTTTTACACAGGGAAGCCTACTGGATTCTGCCAGTGATACCTCTTTTGCAATCCAAGGAGAGGGCTTCTTTGCAATCCGTGGAGAAGATGGAAATACTTACTATACCAGAAACGGTGACTTTACCTGGGCAACAAACGGAGCTAACGGCATGATGCTGACAACGACTGACGGACTTCCGGTTCTGGATTCTACAGGAAAAGCCATTACCTTAAACAACAGTTATGTAACAAGCAGAATTACCATTACCGGAGACGGAAGAATCTGTTATCCGGATGCCAATAATAATCCGCAGCCAATCGGCAAGCAGATCGGTATGTTTCAGTTTAACAATCCCGGCGGTCTGGAGCGGCAGGGTGACAGCTTGTGGGCAGCAACTGGAGCCAGTGGCCAGGCATTGAACGAATCAACTAACAATTCCGTTAAGAAGAGCAAGATGGTGCAGGGGTATCTGGAAGGCTCCAATGTGCAGGTTGCCACCGAAATGGTCAACTTAATTGTGGCACAGCGTGCTTATGAAATGAATTCCAAGGCAATTACAACAACCGATGAGATGATGCAGACAGCCAACAATCTTAAGAGATAATCTTTAGAACACAGTGTGGATGCGGGATCGGAGGATGAAGATGGAGATTAGTGGAATTGGATCTTCTGCGTATGCAGATTATCTGCAGGAACAGAACATATCAGAGACAAAATTAAAGGATCAGATTAACAATACCGATTATGCGACAGCAACGGAGGATGAGCTTTTAGATGCATGTAAACAGTTCGAGGCATACTTCCTTGAACAGGTATTTAAGGAAATGCAGAAGACGGTAGACTGTGTTAAGGATGAGTCATCAAGCACCGATAACAATCTGGTAAGTTATTTTAAGGATGAGACGATCCAAAAGCTTGCAGAGACATCTACCGAGACGCAGGGTCTGGGACTTGCGCAGACTCTGTATGAGCAGATGAAACGTAATTACGGAATTGACTGACAATATTTCATAATGGAGAAGAAAAACTGGCTGCTTACGTGAGTTTTCCACGAAGCAGCCAGTATTAAGTTTGAGGGACAGATATTTGGAAACGATTAAGGGATATGTGGATCATATCATTTATCAGAATAAGGACAATGGCTATGCGGTACTGTCCATGAATGTGGATGATGAGGAAGAAATTTGCGTAGGGATTTTTCGGGGTGTAGATAACGGAGAGAATCTGGAGATTACCGGTGAATATGTGGAGCATCCAAGCTATGGCTTTCAGTTCAAGGCAAATAGCTTCAAAGTTGTGGAGCCGGATGATCTGCTCAGCATGGAACGTTATCTGGGATCCGGTGCCATCAAAGGTGTCGGTGAGGCGCTGGCGAAGCGTATTGTGAAGAGGTTTGGCAAGGATACCTTCCGTGTTATTGAAGAAGAGCCGGAGCGTCTGGTTGAAGTCAAAGGAATCAGTGAGCGGATTGCACAGCAGATTACAGATCAGATGATTGAGAAAAGGGAAATCCGTGAAGCTTTTCTATTTTTGCAGAAATATGGAATTACCAATACACTGGCTGTGAAAATCTACGAAAAATACGGAATGGGGATGTATGGAATTCTGAAAGAGAACCCGTACCGGCTTGCGGAGGATATTCAGGGAGTCGGCTTCCGGCTTGCTGATGAAATTGCAGAGAAGATTGGTATTCATACAGATTCGGATTACCGGATCCGGAGCGGAATTCTTTACACACTGCTGCAGGCGTCCCTCGAGGGACATATGTTCCTGCCGATGAGAGTGCTGGTGCGCAGGAGTGCAGATCTGTTGCAGGTACCTGAGGAAGCGATCCGTGCACAGATTCAGAACCTGCATATGGATCATAAGGTCGTCGTGAAAAAGACAACTGATGAGCCGGAGGTCTATGCATTTTCCTATTATTATGCGGAGCTGAACTGCGCAAGAATGCTGCGGGAGTTGAATGTCCTGATGGAGACAGAGCTTCTTGATTCGGAGGAAAAACGAATTGAAACGATTCTGCAGCGTATTTTAAAGGAGCAGGGCCTGGAACTCGATGAGCTGCAAAAGAATGCGGTTCTGGAATGCGTGAAGCATGGCATCATGATTCTTTCCGGTGGTCCCGGAACAGGAAAAACGACAACAATTAACACGATTATCCGTTACTTTGATGAAGAAGGAATGGACATTCTGCTGGCAGCACCGACGGGAAGAGCAGCGAAGCGGATGACGGAAGCGACTGGTTATGAGGCAAGGACGATCCACCGGATGCTGGAAATTAATGGAGGCATGGAGGATGGAAGCCGCGCCCGTTTTGAAAGAAACGGGGAGAATCCGTTAGAAGCGGATGTGGTGATTATTGATGAAATGTCGATGGTAGATATCTATCTGTTCCAGTCTCTTTTGGAAGCGGTCAGTGTCGGTACACGGCTGATTCTGGTAGGGGATGTGGATCAGTTACCAAGTGTAGGTCCCGGTCAGGTACTGCAGGATCTGATTGAGAGTAAAAGCTTTCCAACCGTAATGCTTAAGAAAATTTACCGGCAGGCCGGGGAGAGCGACATTGTCATGAATGCCCACCGCATTAATATGGGGCAGAAGATTGCGCTCAATAACAAAAGTAAGGACTTCTTTTTCCTGCCGAGAAATGATGTGCAGGTCATCTATAAGCACATGATCCAGCTGATTACGGAGAAGCTGCCACGGTATGTGGAAGCGCAGCCTTACGATATCCAGGTCCTGACACCGATGCGGAAGGGAAGTCTGGGAGTGGAAACACTCAATGAGATCCTGCAGAGATACTTAAATCCGGCAGATCCGTCCAGGAAGGAGCATGCGGCCGGTGACCGGATTTTCCGCGAGGGTGATAAGGTAATGCAGATTAAGAACAACTATCAGCTGGAATGGGAGATCGTGAGTCAATATGGCATCCGGATTGACAGCGGAAGCGGTGTGTTTAACGGAGATATCGGAACGATTCGCAGAATCCGTGAGGAATCCTCGACCGTACAGGTGGAATACGATGAACACCGTCTGGTGGAATATACCTTTTCCCAATTGGATGAAATTGAACTTGCATATGCAATTACGATACATAAGTCACAGGGAAGTGAGTACCCGGCGGTACTGCTTCCGCTGCTTTCCGGACCGAAAATGCTGATGAACAGGAATCTGCTGTATACAGCCGTGACGCGAGCCAGAAAATGTGTGACCATTCTGGGAAGTCAGGAAGTGGTAGACGGCATGATTGAGAATGAAAACCAGTATCACCGGTATACCGGACTTGGCAGGCGGATACTGGAGCTGGAAAGTGAGGAGCGTGTGTGGTAAAAGACAAAATTGTGGAGCTGCTTTTTCCAAGGAGATGCATTGTGTGTGATGAGCCGGTCGAGGCAGGAAAGGAGCCGGTATGCCCGTCCTGCAGGGAGGAGCTTCGTTATGTCGAAGAGCCTTTTTGCATGAAGTGTGGAAAGCAGCTTATGGAAGAGCAGGAGTACTGTGAAGACTGCAGGAACAGAAAGCATGCCTATATACAGGGGAGAAGCGTTTTCCAGTATGCAAGTGTGGCGGATGCCATGTTCCGCTTTAAGAATCAGGGAAGACGGGAGTATGCGGACTTTTTGGCGTGGGAAATGTACCGGCGTACGAAAGAATGGCTTATGACCGTCAGACCGGATGCATTGGTTCCGGTGCCGGTTCATAAAAAGCGTATGAAAAAGCGTGGCTATAATCAGGCGGCAGTGCTTGCAGAACGACTTTCTGCCTATACGGGAATCCCTGTACTGGAGAACTGGATGGTGCGTGAGGGAGATACCGCACCGTTAAAGGATCTTGGCGCACAGGAAAGACAAAATAATTTGAAAAAGGCTTTTAAAATCGTTAGAAATGATGTAAAATTAAATACGATTGTTATAATAGATGACATCTATACAACAGGCAGTACCGTGGATGCGATTGCACAGGTGATTCGGCAACATAGCGATTGCCGGGTTTATGTTCTTACGGCGGCAATCGGAAGAGGAAATTAGAGACAGGAAGGATGAGTGATTCCATGAATGTAAGAAATTGCAGAAAATGTGGCAGAATATTTAATTATGTTGTGGGACCGATTCTGTGTCCTCGTTGTGTGGAAGAGCAGGAAAAGGTATTCCAGGTGGTAAAGGAGTATGTCATAGAGCATCATGGTGCGGATATTGCAGAGGTATCCAGAGAGTGTAATGTGGAACCTTCCCAGATCCGACAGTGGATTCGTGAGGAGCGTCTTCAGTTTGCAGATGATTCACCGATCCGGATTCCCTGCGAGGGATGTGGTGCGATGATCCGTTCCGGACGTTACTGTGATAAATGTAAGGCAGCAATGACCAATGGATTCCGTGAGGCCATGGGAGTCAATAAGCAGCCTGCTGCACCGACCAGACAGCCGTCCAGAAATATAAGTGAACGTGACCGTATGCGTTACTTATAAAACCAAAGGAAAAGATTATGCTCAGTGAAGAAAAGATTATTCGGATGACGAAGCTTGCCGCTTTTGAGAAGAGAGAGGGTAAGAAGAATCTGAACATTGTAAACTATTACCGAAATGACTATATCGGATTTCAGGTATTGAAATCGATCATCGCAGTTACAATTTCTTTTGTAGCTGTCTTTGCTTTGTACCTGTTCTATAATTTCGAAGATCTCATGCATGATGTTTATAAGCTGGATCTGATGGAATTTGGCAAGAGCGTGGTGATTATTTATCTCTGTGTTGCGGCAGCTTATGGCGTGATTACCTATGTGGTCTATGCGAGCCGTTACAGCAAGGCGAAGAAGAAGCTTAAGCACTATTATGCCGGTTTGAGAGCATTGGAAAACATGAAGTAACAGTTCAGCCATGCAGAAATGATTGTATAAGCTGACCGAGGGAGCTTGCTCACAAAGGGCAGCAAATACAATCATTTCTATAGGGCGGACGCCCGACATGAAATAAGCTGCCGGAGAACATGAAAATATGTCAGCCAAACTGAGCAAAGCGGCAGCTTATGAATGAGCACGGCTGAACGGTTACAATATGAATAACAATAAGTAAGAGGAAGTATTTATGACCAGTTTACTCGTAGCAAAGCAGTATATAAAGAACTTTGTAAGCAGATATGAAATATATTTAAAGCCGGTTGGCAAGCTGATCCTGGCACTCATCACACTGATGACTATTAATGGAAAGATCGGATTTATGCAGAAGATTGATAACATTTCCGTTGTACTGATTGCAGCATTGATGTGTTCCTTCATGCCAACCAACTTTATTATTGTCGTAGCAGCATTATTTGTGCTGCTGCATCTGTATGCCCTGTCTATTGAATGTGCTGCAATCGGTCTGGTATTGTTTCTGGTGCTGTTCCTGTTATATTTCCGCTTTTCCCCAAAGGATACGCTGGCAGTGATTCTGACGCCGATCTGTACAGCAATGGGAATTCCTTATGTGGTTCCGCTTACCATGGGACTTGTGGGAACACCGGCTTCTGCGGTATCCGTAGCCTGTGGTGTGATTGTGAGCAGCTTTATTAAACATATGTCGGACAGTGCAACTGCAATTTCTTCCATGGAAACAGAAGATATGGCAGCAAAGTTCCGTTTTGTGATTGACGGGTTGATTAATAACAAAGAAATGATACTGATGATCGTTGCCTTTTCCGTAACGGTTATTCTGGTTTATTTTATAAAACGACTGGCAATTGATTATGCCTGGACCATTGCCATTGCGGCAGGAGCCCTGGCAGATATGATGATTCTTCTGGTGGGGGATCTGGTGTTTGATACGAACGGATCCATTGCCATGCTGATTGTTGGAACGATTGTTTCTGTATTGGCTGCCAAGGTTGTTGAGTTTTTTGTATTTAGTGTAGATTATAGCAGGACAGAGAAGGTTCAGTTTGAGGATGACGAATATTATTACTACGTGAAAGCAATTCCAAAGATTAACGTAGCAGCTCCGTCACGTACTGTAAAGAAGATCAATTCCCATAAACGGAAACCTGTACCTTCCCAATCCCATAAATAAAAGGATATGGAGTTAACCGATGAAGCATGCAATCGAACAGATAGCAATTTATGTGTCCAGAATGTCGGGGATCCGATGGACAGATATTGTAGAAATCATCATATTGTCATTTTTGATTTATCATATACTGGTATGGATTAAAAATACCAAGGCCTGGTCCCTGTTAAAGGGAATTCTGGTTATTGCAGTATTTATCCTGTTTGCAGCTTATTTTGAAATGAATACCATTCTCTGGATTGTGAATAACCTGTTCAGCGTGGCTGTTACGGCAGTTGTGGTTATTCTGCAGCCGGAGCTACGGAGAGCCGTAGAGGAGCTGGGACGAAAGAACATTATCAGCAGCATTATCCCGATTACGGTAGGCAGAGGACCGGAAGGTGGCCGCTTTTCCGACAAGACCATCAACGAAATTGTGAAAGCATGTGTAGAAATGGGAAGGGCAAGAACGGGTGCCCTCATTGTTATGGAAAAGGATGAGTCCCTGACCGATTACGAACGGACAGGAATTGAAATTGACGGAGTGGTAACCAGTCAGTTACTGATCAATATCTTTGAGCATAATACACCGCTGCATGACGGAGCAGTGATTGTACGTGGTGACCGGGTGACCTCTGCAACCTGTTATCTGCCGCTTTCCGATAACATGCGTTTAAGTAAAGAACTTGGTACAAGACACCGTGCCGGAGTTGGTATTTCTGAGGTAACAGATTCCCTTACCATTATTGTTTCGGAAGAAACCGGAAAGATCAGTGTGGCTTACGGGGGCGATCTGGAACGGAATGTAGATGCTGAACGGCTTCGGGCAAGACTGAGTGATCTGCAGAACAAATCCGAAGAAGACAGCCGTAAACGGATTGTGTGGAAGGGCAGGTGGTCGAAATGAAAAACAAACTGACGACAAATCTTGGCCTGAAGCTGATCTCTGTATTGTTTTCTATTGTGTTGTGGCTCGTTGGAACCAGTATTGGAAACCCGACGACTTCAAAATCGTTTTATAATGTGCCGGTTGTTCTGGAAAATACCGATGCAATTACGGAGTCGGGCAGGGTATATGAGGTACTGGAGAATTCCGATGTCATCAGCCGGGTGACGATCCGGGGACCGAGATCTGTGGTATCCAGTATGTCCGAAAGTAATATCGTGGCGACAGCGGATGTAAGTAATATCAGCAGTCTCGATACGGTTTCGATTAAGCTTGCTACAAACATTAACCAGGATCAGATTAACAGCATTACACCCAGCAGCGATACGGTGAAGCTGAATATTGAGAATAAGAAGACCAAGACCATGGCTCTGGGAACGAAGATTTCCGGTGAGGTCAGCGATGGTTACATGGTTGGCGATATTACAACGGATCAGAACCTGGTCCGGATTTCCGGACCGGAATCGGTAGTTACTTCTGTTTCCAAAGCGGTAGCGGAGATTACCGTAACCGGATTTACGAGTGATATCAGTACCAGCGCGGAAATCCGTCTTTATGACGCCGATGGCAATGCGGTGGATGATCCGAATATTACACAGAATATAAAGAGCGTAAATGTTCAGGTATCTATTTTGCAGACCAAGGAAGTTCCGCTTGTGTTCCATACGCAGGGAGAACCGACTTACGGTTATGGATTTACCGGTAATGTGGAGTGTGATCTGCAGACCGTAACGATCTGTGGAAAGAGCAGTGTTCTTAAGAAAATCCAGAGTATTGATATCCCGGCAGAACTGCTGGATATGACGAATAAGAGTGATACCTTTACAGAGGAAATTGATCTGTTACAGTATCTGCCGGATAATGTCCAGTTAGTTGATCTGGCAGACAGTGTTGTAGCAGTAACGGTGGATATTGAGCCTGAAATTTCCAAGAAGATTGAAATGAGAGAAAGCAGGATTCATGTGACCAATCTGCCGGATGGGTTTACGGCAAGCGTATCCGGTGTGGAAGAGACCTTTATCATTGAGGTGATCGGACTGGCGCAGGATCTGAGTGAGGTTCAGGCATCGAGTCTGGAAGGTACTGTTGATATCAATGACCTGATGGAAAAATTCAGTCTTGAGGAATTGCAGGAAGGCTTCTATACTATGGAAGTGAGCTTCGGACTTCCGGACGATGTACGTCTGTTGGAGCCGGTAGAGGTAGTTGTGCATATATCAGCAAAACAAGAATAGAAAGGAAATATATTAAAACATGAGCAGATTATTTGGTACAGATGGTGTAAGAGGAGTAGCCAATGATGAATTAACACCGTTGCTTGCTATGCAGCTGGGTCAGGCAGGAGCCTATGTTCTTACGAAAGAAAATGAGCATAGACCAACGATTATGGTTGGATGCGATACGAGAATTTCGGGAGATATGCTGGCAAATGCATTGATGGCTGGTATTTGTTCGGTTGGCGCGAACGCTGTGTATGTAGGCGTGATTCCCACACCGGCGGTAGCCTATCTGACCAGAAAATATAAGGTAGATGCAGGTGTTGTTATTTCCGCATCCCACAATCCGGTGGAGTTTAATGGAATTAAATTCTTTGACGGAAACGGATATAAGCTTCCGGATTCCCTGGAGGATGAGATCGAAGCCATTATCCGGGACAATATGAGTTCGATCAAGTTCCCGATTGGTTCGAATGTCGGAAAGATCAAGTATCGTACTGATGCACGTGAAGAATATATCAATCATTCCATTCAGTCTGTAAAGGTGGATCTGACCGGAATGAAGATCGTGGTAGACTGTGCGGAGGGAGCTTCTTATTACACTTCCGTAGAGGCATTGAAGGAACTGGGCGGTAATGTAGTAGCGATTCATAATATGCCTGATGGAACGAACATCAATGCTAACTGTGGCTCTACCCATATGGAAGAGCTGATGGCACGTGTTGTATATGAAAAGGCACAGATTGGTCTGGCTTTTGACGGAGATGCCGATCGGCTTCTTGCAGTAGATGAGCTTGGTAACGTGGTTGATGGTGACCAGATTATGGCGATCATCGGTAACCATATGAAGCAGAACGGTGAGCTGAACAATGATACGATTGTAGCAACCGTAATGAGTAATCTTGGTTTCTTTCTTATGGGTGAGAAAAACGGAATCCACATTGAACAGACGAAGGTTGGCGACCGTTATGTATTAGAGCGTATGAAGGAAATTGATGCAAGTCTTGGCGGGGAACAATCCGGACATATTATTTTCCTTAAAGAGAATACGACAGGTGATGGTCTGCTGAGCGCTCTTCATTTGTTACAGGTTCTTGTTGAGACCGGCAAGCCGCTTTCAGAATTAGCTTCCATTATGGAGGTATTGCCTCAGGCACTTGTTAATGCGAAGGTACCAAACCATAAGAAAGAGAAGTACATGGAGTATCCTGAAATTGCTGAAGCCATTCAGAAGCTTACGGATAAATTTGCAGGTGAAGGCAGAGTTCTGATCAGACCTTCCGGAACGGAGCCGAAGGTTCGTGTCATGATCGAAGGAAAAGACCAGCAGATGATTGAACATGATGCAAAGGAACTTGCTGACCTTATTCAGAATGTCATGTTATAGGAGGATGGAAGTATGGTAAGTCAGAAGGTGATTATTAAGAATCCTACAGGTCTTCACTTAAGACCGGCCGGAATCCTGTGCAAGGAGGCTATGAAGTTTAAATCTTTAATTACATTTTCATTCCGGGGAAATACAGCTAATGCCAAGAGTGTATTGAGTGTACTTGGTGCATGTGTGAAGTGCGGCGATGAAATTGAATTCTGCTGTGATGGGGAAGATGAGGCAGAAGCACTGCATTCTCTGGTTACTGCAATTGAGAATGGATTAGGTGAATAAAACAGAATAACCGGTAAGGAAAGAAAGGGCGCTGCCAATGGCAGCGCCTTATGTTTCGTCCAGGGTGTTCAGAAATCAGACATAATTCACAGGTTATGGTGCCGAGGAAATTACATTGTTATCGACCGTAAAGGAATCTCCGTCTGCAAGAATACAAACCATGGTTTTTCCTGTATTTAGAAGAATCTCGTTGCCGTCATCATCATAGTATCTGGTTGCACCATAATCGGAAGCCTTTTTCCAGGTAACATGAATGCCCTTTCCATTAGTGAAAAACCAGCCATCTCGTGTAGTGTCGTGGCACTGGAAGGCCAGATATCCCTTTTGGTCACGAACCTCATAATAGGTATTTTGAACCAGAATGTTCTTAAAGGATAGCTGCTGGTCATTTGCAAGATCGATATGTGGACCATCCACGTCACGGGAAAGGTGCTGGTAGCGGTCATAGAGTCCGGTCTTTTCGTTATAGATGAAATAGCAGTTGGTAACAGGATAAGCAAGTGACATATCTACCTTTGCAGCGGTAATGGAATCTGCATATTGATTCAGCGTATTTGGCGCTTCGTCATCTGCAAAGAGGTAATGCTGTTCATCTGCATAGCCATCCCGGTACTTATCAGAATAACCATAATAATCCATAGCCTTTTCCAGAAGCTTTGTACTGGTAAAAGCGTTGTCATAATCGTTTTTCGCAACATCCCGGTAATAAGCGCTTCCATAATCAATGCAGTCAATGTGCTGGGTGTCGTTGCGCCCCATGATTTCATCCATATAGAATGGACCACCATAGTGGACGATTACCGCATCCCATTCAAATGCCCAGTAAGCGAAATAGTCGCGGCAGCTTCGGATATTTCCAAGCTTTTCAAAATTGCTCCAGTCATCAAAGATCGCCATCAGACGTGTCATGCTGGCTTCTACATTACATTCATAGAGAATATCTGCCTGTGAGAGGCCGTATTGACTCGCTGTTTTGGAGTTCGGAATCATGACGGCAATCGGCCTGGTAGAAGCAACCGAAGGATCTACCCATTCATTCGTCAGCCGGCTGCGGACCATTCCTTCATGGGAAGGAATGGCTGCAGCATCTGTATTATCATCTGTAGAATCACTGCTGGAGGAATCTACGGAAGAATCTTCAGCGTCTTCCGGTATGGTTGTAATTACGTCTACAGAAGGTGTGGTATCTTTATTTGCCCTGCCGCATGCGGCGCAACCGGAAACAATCAGCAGCGCAGATAATGTAAGTAAGGATAATTGCTTGAATTTAATCACGTATAACCCTCCCCTTAATTTTCAATATTTACAGTTTAGCACAATTTGTCCAAAATAAAAAGACAGGAAAGCATGTACATTCCTGTCTTTTGTGTTCGTGGACTATTAGTGATAAAGGCTGCAGTTTAGTTGATGGATACACCGTCAGCTAAGAAGCTGTCTCCATCCTTGATGATGCATACCATGGTCTTACCGGTATTGAATTCTACCTCGTTACCGTTGTCATCATAGTATTTGGTCGGTTCGTAGTCAGCGGTCTTTTTCCAGTTTACATGGATTGCTTTACCGTTGGTGATGTAGTAACCGTCTCTGGTGGTGTCATGTACCTGAAATGCCAGATAACCCTTTGCATCACGCACCTCGTAATAGGTACTCTGAATAATGATGTTCTTGAAGGAAAGCTGTTCGTTGGTGGCACCGTCTACATCGGCTTTTCCGTAAATGCTGCGGTAATATAAACCATCCTCTGCATTATAGCTGAAGGAGGTTTTGGTAATCGGATAGGCAGGAGTTAAATCTACTTCCTTTGCATCAATGGCATCGCTATAGGATTCCAGAGTATTCGGTGTGCTGGAGGGAGAAAATTTGTAATGTGCACCCTGATAGTACTGGTCGCGGTAGGTTTTGGAATAACCTAATTTATCGATTGCTTCGTTGATGCCGTCTGCACTTGCATAAGCATTCTGGGGAGCCTTACGGTCTTTGGTACGGTAAAATGCATTGGCATATAATCCATCATGATGGGTTTCGCCATAATTACATCCTGTAATATTGTCTGTTCCTTCACGCTCGATAATATCATTAATATAGAAAGGCCCGCCAAAATGAACATAAATAGAATCTGCCTCTAATGCCCAGTATACAAAATAGTCACGGCAGCTGCGGACATTACCGATTCGGTCTAAGCCTTCCCAGTCCTTAATAACAGCCATGCTTCTGGTGATTCCAC
>ERZ824978.370-NODE-370-length-66508-cov-4.188058_pt1 | contig 66508 bp, 57 predicted proteins | sample MGYA00519860_ERZ824978 | MGnify/ENA primary metagenome ERZ824978 (study PRJEB31778, sample SAMEA3449184) | human gut metagenome | biome: human gut; feature: human-associated habitat; material: faeces | place: United Kingdom | collected 2010/2012 ... | reverse complement strand
GATTTTTTTGTATCTGTTATATTATTAATTTTTTTATCATTTTGAACCAACTTATTTTTTGAGAAATGTTTTTGACAAGAGAACATCTTTCTCTGCCCCCTTTCTTTTTATTTTAATAGGTTGTAAAACGTGATAACTTTAAATCTGTATAAGGTGCAAATGGCAAAGTCATGCCTCCAAAGCCCAATTTTTTAAGCTTTAGATTCTGTGTTATTTTATAAGATGAAATACACTGATCCATCTTAAAATCTGGAACTTTTCTTTTTATATTTTGTTCCATCATATCCATCATACGAAAATATTTTTGTCGTTTATCTTTCTGCATGATCAACAGCAATAAAAGATAATCTTCATATTTCATTCCCTGCTTTGCTGGTTTCTGTTTGCAATTTAATGTTGCCAGTCCTGAAAATGACAATTGCCAGTCTGAAACAGTTTTTACGATCGGCACCTTTTTACCTTCTGCAAGATTCCTCACATCAATTACAGATTCTCCATAAGCTAATGCAATAAGCAGAAGATTCTTGGCAACTGCAACAACTGGTGGAAATCCAGTAATACCAAGAACAGAAGCTGCAAGCAGTGTAGCTTCTTTCTCCTTTACAGGATCTTGATACACACAAGCTGCATTCGTTAAAAATCTAAGTGCGATCATCTTCCAGAACACTGCCCCAAGATTTTCTTTTTCTGAATCTTTTCCAGCGATCAGATATTCTATCTCATATTTTGTCCCTTCTTTTTTTGATGTATCTGTTAGACAATGAAAATATTTTTGTGCATAAAATATAACCGGTAATTCGCTTGTAAATGAATCCGCTGACGATGTTTCTTTTAACTTGTCCATCTCTTTTTCCATCGTTTTTCGGTTCATAAAATCCCATATTTTCTGCTTTGTTGTATCCTTTTTGCCACAAACAATATCAATTGGAAGATCTGATACTTTTTTCTTTCCCATAACTAATGAGACGGATCCTTCTTTTAATAATTTCATAAAACCTTTTCTTGGATCTTTTTTTGCAGATGGCTTTATTTGTTCATTGTCTTTTTTATCTGATTTCTTGGTATTTTCTCTGTCCTCCTGCTGCTTTTGTGCTTCTTTTTCATCCTTACTGATCTGTCCTTTGATATCTGTGATTTGCTTTTGAAGATCCGTGCTTGTCCTTATATTATTTGTCCACGTCTTCAAAAGATCACTTCCTATCTCATACTTCATCTGCTGCCTGATCTGGTACTTTAAAACTTCCCCCTTTTGTGCTGTCAGATTCACTTCATCGGATAATTTTGTATTTCCTGTCTGAAACAAAAATGAATCTTCGGAATTATCAAGACTTTCTTTCATCCGATCAGCAAAATCAGTTTCTAATTTCTTTTTGTATCTTGGATCCATAGCATAAATATGATACATATCTGCAAGTTCCTTCTGGTAATTTCCCTTTGTATGAGAAAATCCAGACATATAAACAGCCATTGCTTTTCCCTTCGCTGTATATATATAAATACCCTCTGCACACACACTGATCAAAAGCAGAAATATAAGAAACAACATTGCCAAAAATGCACTCATACTGCCACGTTCATCCCTGATCATTTTATTTTTCCTGTTTTGGAGGTGATCGTCTTGAAAATATTATTTACTACCTTTGTGATCTGTGTCTGAAAGATGATAACCAAACCGATCAAAACTACAATGATCAAAATCACTTCCACAACACCCATTCCTGATTCATCTTTTGCAAAATGCCTAAAAAAATTTCTCATATGTACCGCCTCCCTCATATTTTATGAAAATTGTGACAACGCTGGAAACATCAGTAATATTAATATGACCACCAACATGATCATCATCGGAGCAAGAAGTTTTGTACTCGCTTCTTCGCCTTTTCTTTTTGCCTGTTCCTTTCTTTGAAAAAATGCTTCTTCTTCCTCTTCTTTTAATCTGAAAAACAGATCTGTGGATCCTCTTGTAATACTTTGTACAAGAAGAACAGAAAGCTTCTGATAAGAAGGGACCCCAATCTTTTGTCCCATATCGGCAAACGCTTTCGTCTGAGAAACTCCAAATGAAATCTCCCTGCATGTTTTTTTCATCTGTTCATATACAAAAATCTTTCCTTTATTCCCTCTCATTTGTTCTTTCTCATACTCCGCAGTCACAGCTTCAAGTGCAGATGTCACACTCATTCCTGTTCCAAGAAACAACATCAATTGTGTAATGATCTGAGGATACTCCTGTACAGACTGATCTCTGGTCTGAAGCTTTTGTCGGACATTTCGATGCTGCTGCGGGACTTCTTGTCCATCCAGTTCAGATCAGCATCAGTATAAGGGACTTTCGGTCTGATTTCGTAAAGGTCGGCTCCCGCTGCCTCTGCAACTTTTGCCGCTGCTTTTTTTGTTGTTCCGCCGGCACTGAAATATGCCACTAATGTGTTGCTCATATTTTATACCTCCCAAATAAAAAATGCAGATGTGAAAAACTCTTTTCCGCTTCTGCATTTATTTTAATTCCAATTTTCTGTTATGTCCAATGCTCTTTGATATGGCGCGATTCATGCCTGAAAGGCATTGATTTCTTCTATGAATTTTCTGGCCGCCGTTGAGTATGGGATGTTTCGCCTCCATGCCAGTACTGAATAGGAAATCAGTTCGGGATATAATTTTCTGTTGACCAGCAAATCTTCTCTCCAGAATTTCATCGCACCTTCAATAGTAACGGGATATGCCAGTCTGTTTTTGACCATAACTGCAGCATTTGTTGCAAGGTTGGCGACAAAGGCTACATTCAGCTTTTCGAAGTCCTTTCCAAACCAGTTGGCAAGCTCGCTTTGAATGTTAAGCCTCGACGGCAGGATCAGCGGTTTATCCAGAAGATCCTCTTTTGTTATTACTTCATTTTTGGCCATGGGATCGTCGGGCTTCATTGTAACGATCCAGGAATCGGCTTCCAGAAGCCTGATATACTCGAATTCGGATGTATCGACAGGTTCCATCAGCAGGCCTATGTCCACCAGCCCCTGCTTCATCATATCCTGGATCACATCAGCAGTTGCCGTATGCAGTCGCAGTTGGACCTTGGGGTACTTTTCTCGATATACTTCGCAGATTTTTGACAGGGATTCCACAGCTCCGAATTCGCCGCAGCCTATGGTGACGCTTCCTTCAATGAGTTCGTCATGATTGCGCAGTTCCTCCACCGTTTTTTCTTCGAGCTCGAGGATTTCAAGTGCGCGTCTTTTCAGCAGTATGCCTTCTTCGGTCAGCATGATCTTTCTTCCTGATTTGTTGAAAAGCTTTGTCCCCAGATCATCCTCAAGGGCTGCGAGCTGTCTTGAAAGCGTTGGCTGAGTCATGTGCAGCGTTTCGGCTGCTCTGGTAATATTCTGTTCTCTTGCCACTGTAAGAAAATATTTCAGTACACGAATTTCCATCAAGTTCACCTGCTTTCGTATGGTATTCTATTCAAAAATACATTCATAATCCTGTCTGCAAAGCTTTTTCTGTCTGCAAAGTCCATCTGGGGATTCTGCCGGTTCATTGAAGACCGAGCTCTCTTATTTTGCGATAAAGTGAGGATACGCTGATTCCGAGGAGTGCGGCGGCTTTTGCCTTGCCGTCTGCATCTGATCCGGTGCTTTCGAGAGTGCCTGCAATAATGCTGCGCTCTGCTTCGCTGGTCCGCTCTTTCAAGGTGCCGGTCTGGGGCAGTGCGGCTTCATGGAACGGGATCCGGCTGGTCTGCGGTTTGAGGATTCGTTCGGGGAGACTGCTCAGGCTGATGATCGGTTTGGTCTCGATGCTCACCGCATACTCGACAGTGTTTTCCAGCTCCCTTACATTGCCCGGCCAGTCGTACTGCACCAGCTGGGAGAGCGCATCCTTGGAAAACCCCATAATATCTTTGCCTGCGATTCGACGGAAACGTATCAGTGCCGTGTTCAGAAGCAGTTCGATGTCGCCGGCTCTTTCGCGGAGCGAGGGAATGTGCAGGGGAATAACATTTAATCTGAAATACAGATCCTCTCTGAATTCATTTTTTGTTATCATTGCTTCTAAATCTTTGTTGGTGGCGGATATGACCCGCACGTCGATGGGGATTGATTCCATACCTCCGACGCGTTCGATATTTCTGCTTTGCAGGACTCTGAGAAGCTTGACCTGAAGATGAAGCGGCATATCGCCGATTTCATCAAGAAAAATAGTGCCGCCATTGGCTAGTTCAAATTTTCCGATTTTACCTTTCGGGTTGGCGCCTGTGAAGGCTCCCGGCTCATAGCCGAACAGTTCGCTCTCAAGAAGCGATTCTGGAATCGCACCACAGTTGACGGAAATGAAAGGCTCGTTTACTCGGTCGCTGTTGTTGTGTATCGCTCGTGCGAAGAGTTCTTTGCCGGTTCCGCTTTCACCTGTAATAAGGACCGTGGAGCTGCCGCCTGCGATCTGATGGGCGAATTTCTTCACGTTTTCTATTTGAGGACTATTTCCGTAAATATCGTTGAACGAGGTTGCGGTGTCGATATATATATCTTGCATAAGGAATGTCGCTTTGACTGCATCCTGAAACAGGTAGAGAACTCCGATCGGAGGAATCGGCAGGCATGTGATAAAAATTCGTATGGTTTTGCCATCAGGGCAGATGTTGATTTCTTTTGTTGTGATCACATCTCCTTCCAGCTCGGTCTGTACGTCCAGAACAGGAAAGAGTTCTGATATACTGGTGCCGACAATGTCCTTTTCGCTTATTCCGATCAGTTCTGTGCCATATTGATTGCATGAAATGATGGTTCCGTTCTTGTCGGCCGACATCAGACCTTCGGGCATGGAGTTTATCATTTTCTCAAATCTGAGGTTGACCTGGCTCTCGATTGATTTGCTGGCGATGAGGCTGGCGATATTTTCCAGAAATTCAAGCAGATCTTTGGTCCTTGTGTTGATGGCCTCGTGCTGAACCTGATTGAATGCCACCAGTGAAATAATGCCGATTGTTTTGTTTTCTTCTATGATGGGATATGAAATTTCTGACAGTTCACCTTCTACCGTCTCGTACAAAGGGTCGGTTGAGGTGTCCAGGCAAATATAGTGTTTTCCTGATTGCAGGATGCTGGCGTAGATTCGATCTGTGGTAATATCTCCGTTCTCCTCCATCAGCCCTACCCGGTCGGCATATCTTCCTGTGCCGCTTATGATGCGGAGATTATTATCGACTATTACAACTTCTATATTAATAGCTGAGGAAATGGCGTTGGCCATTCTTGTAACATCGTTCTGGATCGAAAGTAATTTGTTCATTTTAAACCTCCTGGAGTCATTATAACAAGGGGAGGTGAGATTTTCAATTATTATAATTGATTATTAAAAATAATAACAATGATGGGCCGATGGAATAAAATGGGGTTTGGTGGTGGAAAGATATTGCCGGAAGTATTGGAAATTGCCCTTTTTGCAATTTTTTTCTTTGTTTGCTTCAAATGGCATGCATATTGCATATAACTACTAGTGTAAGAAATAATTGAAAATTCAAACGCGTTTTCAAGAGGTGAAAGGAGATATTAATGGAAAACAAATCATTTACTCATCCATACATTCCAAACTCGGTTCCATCAGTTCAGAAAGAAATGATGGATGCTGTGGGAATCAAAGACCTGGATGATATGTATTGTGAAATACCAGAGCATCTCAGACACAGAGAGAGACTGAACATTCCGGAGCCGATCCGGTCGGAGTACGAGCTAAAGAAACACGTCGAGAAAATTCTGGACAAGAACACCACCTGCGAAGAATTCACAAGCTTTCTGGGCGGTGGATGCTGGCAGCATTATGTCCCTGCAGTGGTAGATGAGGTGGCCAACAGAGCGGAATTTGTAACTGCGTATGCAGCGGGGACCTATTCAGACTTCGGAAAATGGCAGGCCAGATATGAGTTCTACAGTATGATGGGAGAACTGACAGGGGCTGACATCATTGGGGAACCTGTATATGACTGGGGTACAGCTGCCGGAATGGCAATCAGAATGGCATCGAGAATTACCGGAAGAAATGAAGTTATCGTTCCGGCCAATATGTCACCGGACAGACTCTCCATTATCAGGACGTTCTGTCAGCCTGAAATAATGGATAACAGCATAAAGGTCAGGAAAGTGGGCTATAACGGTGAGACGGGATGCATTGATATGGATCAGCTCAAAAAAATGATCAGTGATAAAACTGCAGCGGTTTACTTTGAAATGCCCGGATATCTTGGGGTTCTCGAAGAAAATGCAGAAGAAATCTGTACGATAGCCGGGAATTGTGGAGCTGTAAACATTGTGGGTGTTGATCCTATTTCACTAGGAATCGTTGCTCCTCCGATGTCGTATGGAGCGGATATCGTAGTCGGAGAATTACAGCCTCTGGGGATTCATATGCTCTGCGGCGGCGGACAGGCAGGTATTCTGGCGTATAAAGACGATGAAGTGTATGCGGCTGAATGCCCGCTGGAATGCTACACAATCGCACCGACTACCGAAGAAGGGGTCTATGGATATACAGAAATCTACGCAGAAAAGACTTCTTACGGCTCCAGAGATAAGGGAAAAGACTTTACAGGCACGGCTTCGGGCTTGTGGACGATAGCGGCATGCGTATACATGGCTCTTATGGGACCGGAAGGTATGACGGAAGTTGGAGAAACGATTCTTGCCAATTCAAATTATGCAAGAAAGCTGATCGGACAGATTGACGGCGTTAAGGTTCCTTTCGGAGCAACGTTCAAAGAATTCGTTGTTGATTTCAATGGTACCGGCAAGACTGTTGCGGAAATCAATAAAGCACTGGAAGCAAAGAAAATTTTCGGGGGAATTGATCTTAGCAAGGATTTCCCTGAACTGGGACAAAGTGCGCTCTTCTGCGTAACAGAAATACATACACTGGAAGATATCGACAATCTGGTGCAGGCATTAAAGGAGGTTTGTTAGGATGAGCGAAGTTAAATTACGTAATTTTCATGCGGCCAAATGGAATGAACCACTCCTTATGGAGATGAGTGTGCCAGGTTCGAGAGGTATCCTGCCTCCGCTTCCTGCAAAGGAAATCTGCGATGAGATCGGACCGGCAAAAGAATTGATTCCGGCGGTGCTCAGAAGAAAAGAAAAAGTGAATCTTCCTGAAGTTGACCAGTATCATGTGCTGCAGCATTTCCTCAGATTATCACAGGAAACAATGGGGATGGCACTGGCGATGGATATCGGTGAAGGCACATGCACCATGAAATACAGTCCTTCGGTTCACGACCAGATGGCTAACAGCACCAAGCTGGCGGATGTTCACCCGTTGGAACCTGATGAACATATTCAGGGGTGTCTGGAACTGATGAGTCATGTAGAGGACTATGTTAAGACTATCTCAGGAATGCACAAGTTTACGTTCCAGCCGGGCGGTGGTTCACATGCTACATATGCCAATGCCTGTCTCATGAGAGCATACCATGCGGCAAACGGTGAACTGGAACAGAGAACGGAGGTTATTACTACCATGTTCTCACACCCGTGTGATGCGGCCACTCCGGCGACGGCAGGGTTTGATGTCATAACACTTATGCCGGATGAAAATGGTTATCCTGATCTGGATGCTCTCAAGGCAATGGTATCAGAAAAAACGGCAGGTGTAATGTTCACCAACCCGGAAGATACAGGCATCTTCAACCCGAAAGTGAGAGAATATGTTGAAATCGTACATGAAGCGGGTGGACTCTGTTTCTACGATCAGGCGAATGCCAACAGTATTCTGGGAATTGCAAGAGCTATTGATGCGGGATTCGATGCATGCCACTTTAACCTGCACAAGACTTTTTCGGCACCTCATGGATGTGAGGGGCCGGCTACGGGAGCATACGGGGTGAGAGAAGGCTTAGAAAAGTATCTGCCTGTGCCCACTGTTGAATTTGATGGTGAGAAGTATGTCAGAAATTATGGCACATCTGACAGCATCGGTAAGGTAAGAAGCTATATGGGCAACATACAGTGCATTCTTAAAGCCTACTCATGGATTCGAACAATGGGGCCGGATGGACTGAAAATGGCTTCGATGACAGCGGTGCTCAACAACAACTACCTGGATAAACTTCTCCTGGATATTGATGGGGTATCAAGACCGTATGCAGAAGGAAAGCGGCGCCTTGAACAGGCCAGATACAGTTTCGAGAAACTGGCGGAAGAAACGGGTGTGGGCACTCTGGACATCAACAGAAGACTTATTGACTTCGGTGTTCAGGCATATTGGCTTTCCCATCATCCGTGGATCGTTCCTGAACCGTTCACTCCTGAACCGGCGGAATCCTATACAAAAGCTGACATTGAATACTGGGCGGCAGCGATTGCTCAGTGTGCAAAGGAGGCAAGGGAAAACCCTGATTTTGTCAAGGGTGCTCCATATAATCAGGCGATTCCGATTCTGGCGGATGATTCCGTAGGAGAGGATCCGCAGAAGTGGGCAGGCACATACAGAAAGTTCCTGGAAAAGATGAAGTAGGAGGATTGCTTTGAAAACGATAGGCTTAATCGTAAACCCTTTTGCCGGAATCGGCGGTAAGGTGGGGCTCAAGGGAAGTGATGGCGAACGGATTCGCCATAAAGCATTTCAGCTTGGGGCAATACCGGAAGCGCATCTTAAAGCCATGCGCACATTGGCGGTGCTTCGCGACAGATGCCCGGATATCAAAATCATCACATACCCCGGCAAAATGGGTTTTGAGGAAGCTGATGAATTTGGATTTGACATAGAAGTGATCGATTCGGGAAACATCGGCGAGACGACATCGGAAGATACGATGAAAGCAGCGGAGATAATGCTGCAGCGCGGTGTGGATATGATCGTATTCGCCGGAGGTGACGGTACAGCGCGAGATGTCTGTTCGGTAGTGGGCACGGAGACTCCTGTTATGGGGATTCCGGCCGGAGTTAAAATCCATTCGGGCGTATACGGAACAACGCCGGAGAGAGCCGGAGAGGCGGCTGCGATGTATCTCCTGGGTAAAGGCAGCATAAGACTTGCAGAGAGGGAAGTCATGGACATAGACGAAGATGCGGTAAGAGCGGACAGAGTATCGGCGAGACTATACGGATACATGAAGGTTCCATTCGAGAAGCAGCTGGTCCAGAGCGCCAAGGCGGGATCGTCCATGAGCGAGCAGGCTGCAGCAGTGGATATCGCATCCGGAATTGTCTACAGAATGAAACCGGATGAATACTATTTTATCGGAGCTGGCACGACGACCAGGGAAATCCTCAACACCTTGAACCTGCCTCATACATTGCTGGGGATAGATATTGTTAAAGCGGGACAGCTCATCGTTAAAGATGCGAATGAACGCGATCTTTTAGATATTATTCACAGAGAAGGTGGGAAAAGATGCAATATCATTGTCACCATCATAGGTGGACAGGGTTATCTTTTCGGCCGTGGCAATCAGCAGTTCAGTGCGGAAGTCATAAACGCTGTAGGAAAAGATAGAATCACAGTGGCAGCCACCGAAGAAAAAATACTGGGACTCGGAGGAAAGCCTCTCATTATCGATACAGGGGATAAAGAGACAGACATGAAGCTTTGCGGGCATACCGGAATCGTCACCGGAAACAGAAAACGGGTGGCGTATCGAATCGAGTGTTAAATAAGTAAAGGAGATATGAAATGGTTAAGATATATCTCAGCAAGTGTATTTTTTTATCAGAAACAGGAGACTGTTTGGATGGAGCGATCGTAACGGATGGCGGAAATATTGCTTTTGTCGGTGATCGACAGGAAGCTCTGCAAGAGTTCCCGGAAGGAAAGGTGATCGATCTGGGTAATAGAACCGTGACAGCGGGACTTATCGAGACACATTCCCACATCTATGCCGGCGGCAGATTCGAACAGCTTGTATCTTTGTGCGTCGATCCGGCCGAAGCGGAAGATGTGATTATGCAGAAGATGAAGGATTTTGTGGAGACCACACCGATAGAGAAAGACAGAATCTATCTGATCTATAACTATGACTTCGCTTCAGCAAAGAAAATCACAAGATATGGGCTGGATGAAATGTTCGGTAAGGAAACTCCGGTCATCCTGGCTGACATATCGCTCCACGGCGGAGCATTTTCGTCAAAAGCATTGGAACTTCTGGGCTATAAAGATGGTGATTTCATTCCGCAGGAAACAGAAGTACAGTATGAGGAAGATGGCAAGATCGGATATATTGTGGAGGGACTTTTCTGGCCGCTGTTCACCGACTTTGTTCTTACTGACGACAGAATGGGAAACCGGCAGATCATCGACAAGACAATTGATACCATGCAGGACTTTTTTGCAGGGAACGGATACACAACGCTGGTGGATATGATCCCGACAGGCTCGGGGAATGAAGAACAGTGGAACCAGGAAAGGTATCTGCAAAGGCAGGCGGAAGGCACGCTCAAATTGAGAACAGGAGTCTGCCTCAGTCTGACCGCTGACAAAGAGGAATGGATCGAGAGAAAGAAAATTCTAAGCGGTGAGTATGTCTTTTTCTGTGGTCTCAAGGGGTTTGTGGACGGAGGATTCATAAACTCCACGGCATGGACGACACATCCGTATGAGACAGGTCTTAATAAAGGAAGATGCGGTGCACCGACGTGTGACCTGGAACTCTATCAGCGCAAAATCATCGAAGCTAACGAGCTGGGAATTCCGGTAAGAGTTCATGCGGAAGGGGACAAGGCTATTTCAGAAGCTTTGAGAATGTATGAGGTGTCTGACAGCCAGGTCATAAATCAGGTGGAACATTGCACCTCGATGCCGGACTATATCATGGATCAGATCAGAGAGTACACGAAGAAACATCCGCTCATTTTCAACATGCAGCCGGTATTCCTCTATATGGAGGCTCCAACGGAGGAGCATCCTGTGGATGTGGGAAATGAGTTTTATAACAAGACGGCGGTCAGAGTGCGGTCGGCCATGAACGCAGGAGCCATGGTGTCGCTGGGAAGTGCAGACTTCCCGGCGACATTCCCGTCGATAAGTGATCACATCAGGGTGTGCGTCAATCGACTGGACGATGAAGAAAGCTCATTCTATTACAAAACGGGATATACACCGCAGGAGGCGGTAACCATCAGAGAATTCCTGACATCAGCGACGTATATTGCAGCCAAGGCGATAGGCAGGGATGACTGCATGGGTGTTCTGAAAAAAGGGTACAAAGCAGACCTTACGGTGTTTGACTGTAATCTGATTGAGATGGATAGATCCGAATACAAGGATATAACCATATATAAAACTATTGTGAACGGTGAACCAGTATATGAAAAGGAGGTGTAGAAGAAAATGGCATATGCCGAAATATTTCCGAAAAACAAGGAGATAGAAAAGATGCTCATTGAGAAGAAAGACAACCTCATGAGCAGTCTTTTTAAAACAGTAGCCTCTGTTTATGGCATTCCGCAGTACGATGCGATCGTGGAACTTCATCAATGTACGACAATTGCCTTCTGTAAGGAAGCAGTTGAAGCGGAATCGGCTCCCGATGCAGTGATCAAGGTTCAGACCTGCGATGTGGAGCACAAACAGGAGGCAAAAATTTTAGGGGAAGCTATCGTTGAAGATTGGAACAGAATCATGGGCAGTGATAGAACTGTTGAAATCTGGATAGATTTCTTTCATACTTGGAATTGTAACATGGAATTTGAATAGTACATTCGAATTAGTTGTCGGAAGGAGAAAAGAATATGATAGCAGGTAATAGATTAGCCACGAGAACCAAGATCGGGTACAGCACATTCAACTGTGGTGAATCCATCGCATATAATTTGTTTTATACATACTTTTTACTGTTCATGACCAATTTTGCAGGTGTGGAGCCGGCAGTTGGCGGAACGATCGCACTTATCGCAGTTCTCTGGGACGGTGTTACGGATGCGCTGGTTGGATATTTCTCGGACAAAAGCACAAACCCGAAAGGGAGAAGAAGACCTTTTATGGCGAAATTCCTTATTCCGTTTGCAATCATGCTTACGCTGGTATTCTCGGATTTCGGTTTGACAGGTGGAGCTCAGGTTGCATTTTACCTGGGAATGAACATTCTGTTCTGGCTGTTCTTCACACTGGTGGATGTTCCTGCGATTACCCTGGGAGGCGAAATCACTGAGGACCCTTCGGAGCAGCGCTCGATCAGATCGTGGGCGACGATGATGAATTATCTGGGATTCCTTCTCGCTACTTCATTTACCCCGCAGCTGGCAAATTATTTCGGACAGTTCTTCGAAAAACCGACATCGGGATGGACAGTAGTGGTAGCAGGATTCGCAGTGCTGCTCGTGATTGCATACGTTATTTCACTGGTATCCACAAAGGGTCTTGAAACTCCTCTCTCAAAGGAGGATGCTGAAAGGAAGCAGAGCAATGTATTTAAGTCGATGTTCTCAACTATGAAGCTGAAACCTTTCAGAGGATTATGGCTGTACTGCCTGATCTTCCAGGCATCGGTGTTCCTCTGCACATCAACTCTCATCTATGTGATCTACTACGTATGTGGAGGTACGGATCTTAATGCGGCGCAGATTTTCCTGACTTATGGTGTATTTACTATCATCGTATCGCCGATTATGGACAAGATTGCACTCAGAGTAAATAACAAGAAGGCACTTGTGATCGGTATGGGAGTACAGGGCCTGCTGCTGATCGCATTTGGCGTGTTCCTGCCGCTCACGGTAGTGACCATGAATATCATGATGTTTGGTGTTGCGGTCGGTATGGCGTCCTACTACGTTCTGTCATATTCTATGGTATATGAAGTTGCTGATGTGGCTTCTCTGAAGCTTGGCAAGGATACCTCAACAGGTTCCGGCACATTTATTGCATGCTACCAGTGTGCGCAGAAAATTGGTGGCGCGATCGGAATGTGGGGTGCAGGCATCGCGCTTCAGATCGTAAAATATGATGCGAACAATGTAACGGAGCATGCGGTATCAGGAATCAGATTCGTATCGACTACATTAGCAGGAGGAATTGTGATTGCGGGTGTTATCGTATGTGCGATTCTGTATAAACTTGAACCGAGCATCAAGGCTAAGCTGGTTGAACTTACTAAGAAAGAGGAACTTACGGCAGAAGAGCAGTCTATCGTAGATGAAAATCTGTAAGTCTGCATTATTGCTGGATTAGACAAAGGAGATATAAAAATGGCAAGACGTATTAATTCTACACCAAAAAAAGATGGCTTCCGGATGCCGGGAGAATTCGAAGAGCAGGAACAGATTTTTATGATGTGGCCGGAAAGAGATGATACCTGGAGAAACGGAGGAAAGCCTGCACAGATGGCTTTCGCTGAAGTTGCCAGAGCCATCAGCGAGTTTGAGCCTGTAACGATGATCGTATCAAAGGGACAGTATGAAAATGCGAGAAACAGACTTCCTGAGGAAATTAGAGTTGTTGAAATGTCTAATGACGATGCATGGGTAAGGGATTGCGGTCCTTCGTTTGTAATCAACGACGAAGGTGTGGTGAGAGGAAACGACTGGGACTTCAATGCATGGGGCGGACTGGTTGACGGACTTTATTTCCCGTGGGATTCAGATGATGCGATTGCTCAGAAAATCTGTGAGCTGGAAAGAGTTGATTCTTATAAAGTGGATGGGTTTGTATTCGAAGGCGGAAGCTTCCATGTTGATGGAGAGGGTACCGTCATAACTACAGAGCAGTGCCTTCTCAGCGAAGGCAGAAATCCTCATATGACGAAGGAGGAAATTGAAGAGACTGTGAAGGAATACCTCAATTGCGAGAAAGTGATATGGCTTCCGGAAGGGATTGATCCTGAGGAAACGAATGGACATGTGGATGATATCGCATGTTATATTGCCCCCGGCGAAGTGGCAGTAGTATACACGGATGACGAAACACACCCTTGGTATAAGGCTTGCCAGAGTGCGTATGAAACTCTTTGCAATGAAGTGGATGCGAAAGGAAGAAAGCTGAAGGTTCACAAGATCACAACCGCGAAGCACCCTGTAACGCTCCCTGCCGGATTCGATGTTGACGTTGCTTGCGGAGCACCGGCAAGAGAAGAAGGAGATTACTGCAATGCGTCCTATATGAATTTCCTGATCTGTAATGGCGGAGTGATCGTTCCTCAGTACGGCGATGAAAATGATGCACTTGCTCTTGAGCAGATTCAGGCTTTGTTCCCGGACAGGAAAGCGGTAGGCGTCAACACAGTTGAGGTTGTATACGGTGGAGGAAACATTCACTGTATTACGCAGCAGATGCCTAAGAGAAGAAAGTATTAATTATTGTCAAAGTGACAGGGGAAACAGTATGAGCAGCATTATTATCAAGAATGCTAACGTTTATACAATGAGTTCTGATGATGACAATGCCCGTGCGACGGGCGTTGTCGTCAAAGGAAACAGAATTGTATATGTTGGTGACTCGAAAGAAGCAGAAAAATACATAGAAAATGATACGAGAATAATCGATGCCGAAGGCAGAATGGTAATGCCGGGACTGATCGATGCGCATGCCCACCCGATCAGTACCCCTTACTACAATGGTATTCCGCTTGACATCGAACAGAACTTCGATGAGATGATCGAATGCATCAAAGAATACATCGAAGCTCATCCTGAAAAAGAGAGTTATTTCGGTCTGGGGTATGATGAGGACTGTCCGGGGCCGGAACGATATAATAAGGAGACACTGGATGCGATATGCCCTGATAAGCCGCTGCTGATGCTGGGCATCACAATGCATGATGCCTGGTGTAACAGCAAGGCTCTTGAAGTGGCAGGCATAGATAAAAATTTCCCTGATCCTGCACCGGGCATGAGATATTTCCATAGAGATGCAGAAGGAAATCCGACTGGCAGAATATCGGATTCGGAGCCATTTGCAATTGTTGCGGAAGCTATCAAATGTTTTGATCTGGAGGCGGCAGCAAAGAGTTTTGACGAACTGCTGGCGTCTTATAGAAAACTTGGTATCACCTCTATTTATGATGCGGGAGTATTTAATGATATCTTTGAAGCGGATGCCTTTGAAAATGTCAAAAAACATGAAGAGGAAGGAACTCTTACTGTCAGAATTACAGGATCATCAGGACTTACGGCAGATGCTGATAAAGACGTTTGTATCGAGCACCTGCAAGAGCTCCATGAGCTTTATGATTCGGATAAATTCAGATTCACAACACTTAAGATTCTCCAGGATGGATGTATTGAAGGAAGAAACAGCAGCAATTATAAACCGTGGGTCGACTATGGGGAGATGCGAGCACCATTCCTTGAAGGGGAGGAACTCGATTCCTTCTTTCTGAAGACGGCGGAAAAAGGCTTTGATCTTCACCTGCATACACTGGGAGACAGAGCGGTGCACACTGCAGTGGAGTCGGCGAGAGCAGTGAGAGAAGCCGGATATAAAGATACGAGAATTACTCTGGCTCATGATCATATGATTCTCGATGAGGATATTCCGAGGTTTGCGAAGTACGATATCATTGCCAACTCAACGCCGCAGTGGTGGGTGTTCAAACAGTGTAATGTGGATGCTCTGGGAGAGGAAGCCGCGAAGAAGCTGCTTCGAATGAAGTCGCTGATGAATGCCGGTGCAACATTCACCATCGGAAGTGACTTCCCGTCAGATGAAATCGGATATGAGCCGTTCCTGGCCGTGGAACAGGCTTGCACCAGACAGCATTATGGCTGTCCTGATGAGCAGATGCTTGAACCGGCGTCGGAGAGACTTACTGTGGAAGAGGCATTGAGGGCGTATACCATAAATGGGGCGCATCAGCTTCGGATGGAAGACAAGGTCGGCTCTATCGAAGAGGGTAAGCTTGCAGATATTATTATTCTGGAAGAAAATCCATTTGATATGGACGTGTACCGGATACATTCTATAAAAGTCAACACAACTATTTTTGACGGAGAGATCGTATATGAAGGAGGCGCGCTCAATGAGTAAAATATATGATATTACAGGAAAATTAGAAGGCGGAATGTGGAATTATGGAGAACCTTTTGTTCCGTATTCGATGAAACGGATCAGTTCCATGGAGGAGGACGGATATGTGGCATCAGAGCTGAAGCTGACCTCTCATACGGGAACTCACATCGATTGTCCGAGACATTTTGGTGAGGAGAGACCGTCGATCCTGGATATGAAACTGGAAAACTTCATGGGTCATGCACTCAAGATCGATATCAGTGATAAGGTTCAGGCCGGTGTACAAATCACAAGGGAGATGCTTGTTGAAGCCGGTGCTGACAAACTGAAGCCGGGAGATATCATGGTTCTCAACACAGGCTGGTATAAAGAGTGGAATCATGCGGGTTATGATGAGAACTATCCGTATTTGATTCCTGATACGGCACAGTATCTGGTAGAGCTGGGGTTAAAGCTGTTCGCCACAGATATTCCTGTGATCGGAGATATCCACAATACGGATACAGACATGGTGCTTTGCGTAAATGAAATGCCGAGCATCTATGCTCTGACCGATCTCGATGATATTCCTGAAGAATTTACATTCATTGCGTTCCCGTTAAAAATCGTCAATGGCGACGGCAGTCCTGTAAGAGCTGTTGCGGTAACGGAATGATGGCATGAATCGGCATCATAGGCTGGAGGTATGAAGGAGCGTGAGAGATCAAAATGAGCGTTCTTGTAAAATTATTAAGTTCATAGCAGCGTCGCTGAAGGCTTTCACGAGATCAGACTGGACGATTTGTCTGGGATCGATAGCGGTGCTTGCAATAACCTTCCTTCTGTCGGAAAGGAATAACGGCATGATATTCATCACATCTGTTGCCGGGATCTGGTGCCTCATTTTTATTGCAAAGGGTAATGTGCTGGGGCAGGTTCTGGCTGTCATTTTTGCGTTGTTTTATGGATATGTGTCGTGGCAGTATCATTATTACGGGGAAATGATAACGTACCTTGGAATGTCGGCTCCGACGGCGGCGATAGCGGCTGTGTCCTGGTGGAGGCATCCGTATTCTGACACAGAGGTGAAGGTTGAAGTGGTCAAGCTGCCGGCATGGGTCGGATTAGGTGTTGTGATGGTGATAGTAACCGTGGTGTTTTATTTCATACTTGGATGGCTCGGCACTCCAAATCTTATCGTGAGTACAATGAGTGTTGCTACCAGCTTCATGGCTGCAGCGCTCATGTTTTTAAGGAGCAGATTTTACGCGATTGCATATATGAGTAATGATCTGATACTCGTTGTACTCTGGCTGTTTGCGGCACGTACAGATGCTTCATATCTGACGATGGCGGTGAATTTCATGATATTCTTCATTAACGATCTGTACGGATTTTTCGGATGGAAAGCAATAGATAAGAAGCAGAAAATGAATCGATGCTGATACTGTTTTATGCAGATTGACTGCTGGATAAGAAAGGGATTGCAGATGGAGACTATCGTTGTAATATTAGAAAGTATTGGCGCTGTAGCCTTTGCGGCGTCGGGTGCTCTTGTGGGAATCAAGAAGAATATGGATCTTTTTGGTGTATGCGTGCTGGGACTTTCCACTGCGGTGGGCGGGGGTGTCATACGTGATATCATTCTTGGCCAGTGTCCGCCTGCCATGTTCACAAATCCGATCTATGCGATCGCGGGATTGTTTACCTGTATCTTTACGTTTGTGCCGGAAGTTCGCGCTTTCATCGATCACAAAGAAAACATCATGCTGCTGGCGGATGGTATCGGACTTGGCATCTTCACGGCATCAGGCACGGTGCATGCTCTTAATACGGCGGATGCCAACATGTTTCTTGCGGTATTCGTCGGTGTTGTGACCGGTGTCGGAGGAGGATTGCTCAGAGATGTAATGGCTGAAGTGCCGCCATACATTTTTACCAAACACATTTATGCATTGGCATCGATGATCGGCGGGACACTTTTGTGCGTGATCTACCCGTTTTTCGGGAAATATTTTGCCATGTTTATTTCTGCAGGGACAATCGTTGTCATCCGTATACTGGCATCGAGATTCCGGTGGAATATTCCTCGTGCAGAGCAACTGCAGAGGATGCATAGAACGAGCGGAAAAAATACTTGAAAGAAAGTGGTTTATTCTGGCTCTGTTAAGAATGTTGGGGTGGAGGATACTCCAAGGATTTCAGAGCCTCTTTCATTTTTTGAAAAAACGCTGTTTTCATCGGCTCCTACGGGAGTATCCCACAGATAGTTTGCTGTAGAATATGCTTATTCTTTTCGAAAGGTTTTACGGACATAAGGACACTAAAAGATAATATTGCACTGTAGCTCGCTGGTCTTTCAATATTCTGTTTTAACCATGTCCGATTACCGTTCAGCTCTAATTTAACATAATGTGCATGATACGTCTACGGAATCTTACGAATCTAGGCATACCAAATGATATCCTCTTGAGAACCTTGATTCTGTTATTGCAGCCTTCTATATATCCGTTAGTATATGGGTATTCGAATGAATTCAGAATTTCCTTGCTCCAGTTCTGATAAGTGAACGACACCTTGAAGTATCTGCGCCATTGCTCTGAATATTTCTTCTGTTCTTCTACACGAACACGTTCAAGGGCATAGGTGATCTGACGCACGTAATGATATTTATCCACGATGATCTTCGCCTGGGGAAACAATTCATGCATCAGTTTACGGTATCCGCCGGTCATGTCCATTACAACAAACTTCACAGCTTTACGGTTGTTGTATTTGAGCAGATAGTGACGGATCATATCATGTTTTCTGTTTGGAAGAATGTCTACGATCCTCCTGTTCTCCGGATCAGCGAGAATACACTGGAATTTCTCGCCCTCTGCATTTCCTCTGAACTCATCGATAGCCAGAACCTGAGGGAGCTTGCCTGTTTTAAAATCGATTTCATTGATGATCCTGGCTGCTGTCGGAGGTGACATATTGTTCTGCACAGCAATACTTTTAATGCTGCGGCACTCCTTAAGCTGCTCGAAGATCTGCATGCTTACTCTGTTAGTAAACTGTCGATATCGAGGCAGAAAATCTATACGTTCATCGAATCGTTTGCCACATTCAGGACATACATGACGGCGTTTTCTAAGGTGAAGAATGGTATCATATCCTGATATGGAAATATCTTTTACAAGTTGAGTGCGGTAATCGTGGACTTTGCCTGTGATGGTTCCGCAGCAAGGGCAGAAGTGCATTCGTTGTTCCATTCTGAGCCATATATGCATTTCACGGCCCTGACATTCAATATTTGTTACAATTACATCTTTTAATTGGAGCAGTTTTTCGATACAATCTCTGTAGAGCATTAGTTGCCTCCTTTTCTCTGTTGGATATTTGTTTCGCAGCTTTATTCTACAGGATTCTGGCTTCTAATGCTTTCTTTTCATTAAAAAAGATGACTCGCTATTTGCAAGCCACCCCAACATATTTTTTAGAACCTGTTTTTAATGGTGAGATGTCCGGGAAATCATGAATTCCCAGATCACGAAAAAAACGGTCTTGATTTGGATTTTTTACTGCTTATCAGATGTGCCTTCCTTCATGAATTCCCATTTTTCAAAATAAAACAGCACGTTGGGAACTGCTTTACGAGATATTTGCAGCCCAGAGGAAAACAGTTCCCAGATAAACAGTTTTTATATCTTTTGAGGAATCATAACGAGTGCTGTGCATGGATCTTGAAGCATTTACAGCATTGAACTTCCCATATAACTTTAAAAAAATCAAATCTGGGAATTCATGACGCGAGCAGACCTCTGAATCGAGAGATTAATTCCCGATTAGATCAGATAATTTTCGATCTGGGAATTCATAGTGGAGAAAAGACCGCCATGGATGCACATTTACCGTCTTACTGCTTTATTATCGCACTGTCTCATCGCTTCGACGATCTAAACACGTTTTACCGGCACAGCCCTTCTAGAAACAGCGGCATGATCGTTTGCGCATGCTGACATAGTGAGTAGTTTCCGCCGGAAATGCACCATTCGTACATGAGCCCCCGCTCGAACATGGCATAAGCGCGGGTGATATCGTTGATGGAAAGGTTTTCTTTGAAAAGGCCTTGTTCCTTTCCTTCGATGGTGATCTGGCGCAGTAATTTATAGTAGGTACGGTTGGTGTTGAGCAGATGACGCTCGCCGTTGGTGGTCAACTGGGTCGCAAACAGGCGGCTCAAAAGCTCGACAGAAACTGTGTTTTCGATCATCAGAAACAGCTCCTGGTTTATGTATTTTAGTTTCTCGATAGGAGAGAGCGCTGGATCCATGATCTTTTCCAGTTCTACATATTTATCATCAAAGAGATAGGAAAGGGAAGAAAGCAGTGCATCCTTTCCTTCAAAATAGTGATAGAAGGATCCGCGTGATGTGCCGGATGCCTCTACGATCTCTTCTATGGTGGTGTTGTCATAGCCCTGCTGGTAGAATAGCTTCCATGCGGCAGAGACGATTTTTCCCTTAGTATTTCTGGCATTTTTCTTCATAACTATATAAAGTTCTCCTAAAGTTTTAAATTTTATTTTTAATATCCAATAATGACTAGAATACATTCTAGTATAAAAACCATGAAATTTCAAGAAAATATCCGAATTCATCACACTTTTATTCATAAGTATATCCAAACTATATTCTGTGTTTCGTTCTAGTTTTGATTGTGCTATACTAGGTGGGAAATTTTTAATCGAATAATTATAATTAATACACAACAATAAAGGAGATTTGACGAACATGAATGGAGAAATACTTGCTTTTATCGTATACTTTGTTGCGATAGTAGGCGTAGGAATTTACTTTTTCTTTAAAGAGAAAGGAGACGCCACACAGGCCAACTTCTTCCTGGGCGGAAGACAGATGGGTCCGTGGGTGGCTGCAATGTCTGCGCAGGCATCGGACATGTCAGCCTGGTTGTTAATGGGTCTTCCGGGAAGTATTCTGGCGTTTGGATTCGGTCAGATGTGGATCGGTATCGGACTGGCTCTGGGAACTGCAGCCAACTGGATCTTCGTTGCCAAGAGATTGAGGAAATTCTCCAGTGCGGCTGGAGATGCTATCACAGTACCGCAGTATCTGGGCAATAGATTCCTGTCGAAAAGCAATGCGCTGCAGGTGATTTGCGCAATCATTTTCTTTGTGTGCTTTACAATATACGTAGCATCTGCATATGTGGCGGGAGCATCTGTATTTACGGCTATCTTCCCGTCACTGAGCTCGCATGCGGCCATGATCATCTTCGCGCTGGCAATGTTGCTGATCACATTCTTTGGAGGATTCAAAGCAGTCTGCTGGACCGATTTTTTCCAGGGGATACTGATGTTTGCTGCACTGATGACAGTGCCGATCGTGATCGCCATCACGAAAGATATGGATCCTGCAGCGCTTTCTGTAGTTTACAGCTACAAAGATGCAGTTAGCGGAGAAATGGTGGAATGTTCTTTCGGCACCGGTTTGTTTGACGCTTCCTGGCAGGATATCATTTCAGGTCTTGCATGGGGACTTGGTTACTTCGGAATGCCGCATATCCTGGTAAGATTCATGTCCATCGAAAAACCGTCCATGGTGAAAAAAAGTGCGACGGTAGCGATCATCTGGGTCATCTGTGCATTGGGATGCGCCTGCCTGATCGCATACTTCGGAAGAATGTTCCTGGCAGAAGAACTGCTGACAGCCGGCGCGCAGAAGATGGTATTTATCGACTTTGCGAGAAAACTGTTCCCGAGCTTCATTGCAGGTATTCTCATGGCGGCCATCATTGCGGCGTCCATGTCTACGGCGGACTCGCAGCTGCTGGTGGCATCCAGTTCATTTACGTCGGATATATACAAGCCGATCATTCGTAAAGACGCCGATGAAAAAGAGATCCTTTGGGTAGGAAGGATCATCGTAGTGATCGTAGCTGTGATCGCATTTTTCATCGCATCCAGCAAAGGCTCCGGCGCGCAGGCCATCATGAACCTGGTAGAAAATGCGTGGGCCGGCTTTGGCTCTTCCTTTGGTCCGGTGATCCTGCTGTCTCTGTTCTGGAGAAGATTTACATATAAAGGTGCTATCGGCGGGGTGCTCGGCGGCATCATCGTGGATATCCTGTGGTTCAATTTCCTGTCAGGATCCACCGGTATTTATGAGTTGTTCCCTGGCTTTATCGCAGGCCTGATCTGTGCAGTCGTTGTGACGCTGCTGGACAAGAAGCCTGCAAAGGAAGTTACGGATCTGTTTGATAGAGCAGTGAGTGAAGAAGACGAATAAACAACGAGGATTACTGCAAAGTACCCCACAGCGATCGCTGTGGGGTATTGCTGTTTTTTGAGCTTTTGCAAAGCCTCTTGCAAAGCTTCTTGCGGGTGTGGTTTTGTATCGGTTAGATTTCCAAAGCGTGGCGATACAGGGCGACGTTGCTGGTCAATTCCTGACCATGTTCATCGCAGGAGATGTTCCTACCAGAGTTTGCCCCATCAGAATGGAAAGAACGGGGCGTGCTTTGGAACGCCGTGGAAGAAAATGAAAAGACAAAAGACAGCCGCCTTGCCCGTGAATTTGTGGTTGCTCTGCCGATTGAGTTGAGCGAAGCACAGTGGAAAAAGCTGCTGTCTGATTTTATTTCTGACGCCTTTGTAGCTGATGGGATGTGTGCAGATGTGGCAATTCATAATCCATACACTCCCGGTCACAATCCCCATGCTCATATCATGCTGACAGTGCGCCCGTTAGATGAAAAAGGGAACTGACAATATAAGACGCAGAAAGAATATCTCTGTGTGAAAAATGGAGAGGAACAAGGCTTTACTGCGGATGAGTTTAAGGCAGCACAGACAGAGGGATGGGAAAAGCAATACCAGTATAAGGTAGGAAAGAAAAAGGTTTATATGACTGCTTCTGCTGCTAAAGGAAAAGGCTATGAACGGGTATCGAAATACCCCAAAAGCACGAAATACGGCAGACAAAATCCTATAGCCGAGCGTTGGAGCAGTGAAGAACAACTTGTTTTATGGAGAGCAGCGTGGGCTGATGTAACGAACCGCCATTTGGAGCAATACGGACACGACGAACGCATCGACCACCGCAGCCATGCAGAACGGGAATTTGATGAACAGCCTACTATTCACGAGGGTGTTGTTGCAAGAGCATTGGAGAAAAAGGGCATTGCTTCTGACCGCTGTGAGTTGAATCGTCAGATTAAGGCAGACAATGCCTTGCTCCGAGAACTGAGAAGGCAAGTCAAAAAGCTGGCGCAGGGAGCCCAAAACACCCTCCCGGCGCTTGCCGAGGCCATGGAGAATCTGCGCAAAAATCTGCTGCTGTTCTTCTATCAGCTGGGATATCTCCGCAAGGGCAAAGAGCGCCTGAGCATCTCGCTGAATACACTGCGCTCTGTACTCACACAGTACAATCAGCTTACAAAGGACATCCGGGATAAAACAAAGGAACGCCGTAGCCTGCTTTCCGAGAAAAAGTCACTATCTGCTGTCCATGTGTTCCGGCACCGGGAACTGGCGGCTAAGATTGCGATATTGACGGAGGATTTGGAAGAACAGGCACAGGGCTTCGATCCGGTGCAGCTCTATGAAGCTAAGCAGGCCATCCGCCCCGGCAAGGAGCAAGAAGCGCAGAACCGGGCACAGCAGGTTTACGGCGAGAAGTTCAGCCCGCTTTTGATGTTTGACAGCCAAAAGGAGATTTCTCGTATGCTGAATGAGGAAGCGGAACGACAGGCTGTGCGGAGGATGGTGCAGCAGGCACAGAAAATTTCTAATAATAAAAAAGACAAAGGTCAGGACCGGTAATGCCGTTCCTGACCTAAGATGAGCCGAGAAATTCAGATGCTGTTGCTGTTTATTTGTTTGTGCTGAAAAACAGCTTAAGATCATCTTCTACAGTGCCAATCCCTGCAATGCCGAAGTTTTCTATCAAAACCTTCGCTACATTAGGGCTGAGGAATGCCGGGAGAGTGGGACCGAGATGGATATTCTTTACCCCAAGGTATAAAAGCGCCAGAAGAACAATAACCGCTTTCTGCTCATACCATGCGATATTGTAGATGATAGGCAGGTCGTTGATATCATCAAGGCCAAAAACTTCCTTTAACTTCAGGGCAATTACTGCCAGAGAATAAGAGTCGTTGCACTGACCGGCATCCAAAACACGGGGAATCCCATTGATATCGCCCAAAGGCAGCTTGTTGTACCTATATTTTGCACAACCCGCGGTAAGGACCACAGTATCCTGAGGCAGTGCTTTAGCAAATTCGGTATAGTAATCTCGGCTCTTAGCTCGTCCGTCACAGCCGGCCATGACTACAAACTTTTTGATTGCACCGCTTTTTACTGCCTCAACAACCTGATCTGCCAGAGCCAAAACCTGCGCATGAGCGAATCCGCCAATGAGTTCTCCCGTTTCAATTTCAGTAGGTGCAGGGCATCTTTTTGCGTGTTCAATGATAGCGGAAAAATCCTTCTGCTCCCCGATTTCTCCCGGAATATGGGTACATCCCGGATATCCGGCTGCACCAGTAGTGTAGAGCCTGTCTTTGTAGCTGTCCTTAGGAGGCACGATGCAGTTAGTCGTCATCAGGATGGGACCGTTGAAGAAGTCAAATTCCTCCTTCTGCTTCCACCATGCATTACCGTAGTTACCGATAAAGTTGGGATACTTTTTGAATGCCGGGTAATAGTGGGCGGGAAGCATCTCGGAATGAGTATAAACATCTACGCCGGTTCCCTGTGTCTGCTCCAACAACATTTCCAGATCCCGCAGGTCGTGGCCAGATACCAGAATGCCGGGATTTTTCCCAACGCCAATATTTACCTTTGTGATTTCAGGATTCCCATAAGCATCTGTGTTGGCTTTGTCTAACAGAGCCATGCTGGAGACACCGTACTTCCCGGTCTCCATTGTCAAGGCAATCAAGTCCTCCACACTAAGACTGTCTTCCAGTGTAGCAGCTAGTGCCCGCTGAAGGAAAGCATCTACCTCGCCGTCGTCTTTCAGCAGCACATTTGCGTGCTTCGAGTAAGCGGACAGTCCCTTCAAACCATAGGTAATCAGTTCCCGTAGAGAACGAATGTCCTCGTTTTCAGTAGAAAGCACACCGACTGTTTGGGCTTTTTCCTCCCAATTATCGGAGCCATCCCATTTTGCCGCTTCGGGCAGACTGGAAGGATCTGCGATCTGTGCCAACAGCACATCTTTTTCTGTCAGTGTAGCACGGATCCTCGCCTCGACGCTCTCCTTGTCGAAGTTTGCATTTGTGATAGTGGTGAACAGATTCAAGGTGATTAAGTGATTGATTTCTGCGGATACCTGCTTCCCTTCCTGACGCAGCGCAGTCGTAACAGCCGAAATCCCTTTCGTGACATAGACCAACAGATCCTGCATGGCCGCTACATCGGGTTTTTTCCCGCACACACCAGACATGGTACAGCCTTTGCACCCAGCGGTTTCCTGACACTGATAGCAAAACATTTTTTGTTCCATAATAGACCTCCTAAAAACTATTAAAATTTGAAATAATGTAGTTGTTTTTGATTACAAAAAGCATATAGATGTGCTTATATTAATCTTCCCAGACGATTGCAGATACAGGACACGAATCGATAGCCTCTTGTACGGCATCTTGATTTTCGTCTGTTGACGGTTGATACGCTTCCGCCGTTCCCTGCTCATTCATGCGAAAAACTTTGTCGCAGATTCCACAGCAAAGTCCACAGCCAATGCAGAGATCCTGATCTACTTTTGCTGCTTTCATAAAATCACCTACATCTGTCAGTTTTACAATTGGTTAAAATACAACGACCAAAAGCATCTTGAACGCTTCCTGTCCATATACCGCGTGAGGGTGCCCGGATGGCATGACGATGGATTCCCCTTCATGCAGCAGATATTCTGTGCCCTCGATGGTGATTTTCCCAACGCCGTCCAGACAGGTAACGAAAGCGTCACCGCCCGATTCATGGGTGCTGATCTCCTCGCCCTTTGCGAATGAGAACAGGGTAATACTTACCGCTGCGTTTTGTGCCAGCGTCTTGCTTACAACCTGCCCTTCCTGATAGGCGATTTGCTCTTTCAGCATCAAAACCTCGGATTGCGCAATATTTTTCATTTTTTTACTCATAACAGTCACCTCCTGCAATATAGTTTGGATTATGTTGTCAGATATATTCCAAAGACAGAAGAATCCGAATCAGCGGTTATTCCAGAATCTTTCCATCAATCGAAATGGTGATCACCTGCCAAGGAATGAATTTTCCGCTTGCCTGCAATGCTTTTTTAGCGGCTGATTCCAGTCCGCCGCAGCAGGGAACTTCCATCCGCACAATGGTCACGCTCTGGATATTGTTGTTTTGGATAATCTGCGTCAGCTTTTCGCTGTAATCCACGCTGTCCAGCTTGGGGCAGCCAATCAGCGTAATTTTTCCACGCATAAAATCCTCGTGCATTCTGGCATAGGCATATGCGCTGCAATCCGCTGCGATCAGCAATTTGCCTCCTTCAAAATAGGGAGCGTTGACTGGAACTAATTTGATTTGGCAGGGCCATTGTCTCAGTTGTGACTCAGCCTGCATTGGAGCAGAGGGAGCAGATTCCTGTGAATGCTGAATTCGCTGCATCCGGCTGCCGGGGCAACCCCCGTGAGTGCCAGCATAGGAAGGATTCTGGCCATTCTTTTTTCTCATATTTTCTTGCACGGCCTTTTCATCATAGGCTGCGGCTTCTCGTTCTACAAAGGAAATTGCACCAGTGGGGCAGGTTGGCAGGCAATCACCCAAGCCGTCACAATAATCATCCCGCAGGAGTTTAGCCTTTCCATTCACCATACCGATTGCTCCTTCGTGGCAGGCTTCCGCACAAGCACCACAGCCATTACATTTTTCTTCATCTATCTGAATAATTTTCCGAATCATTTTTCTTTCTCCTTCTCTTGAATTTCTGCTTGTATCATAATATAATCGAAAATGAAAGTCTGTTGTTATAACAACAAAAGGAGAAAAATATGAACTTATCGAATACCTTGCTGTTTCGTGGATTGCAAGAAAAGGATATCGATTCTCTTTTGGGATGTCTAAATGCTACAAAACGCAGTTACAAAAAAGGAGAAATCATTTTGTCCGAAGGCAGCATTACAGAGAACATAGGAATTGTTTTGTCCGGCAGAGCAATGATATCATGCAGTGATATTTGGGGAAATAGCAGCATTTTAAGCGATGTTTCTCCTGGTTCTGTATTTGCCGAGGTATATGCCTGTATTCCAGGGCAGCCAATGCTAGTCACAGTATCCGCTACTGAAGATACTTCTATACTGTTTATGAATGTCGGTAGGGTTTTGACAACCTGTACGAACGCCTGCCCGTTCCATGCAAAGCTTGCTCGAAATTTGCTGACTGTTTGTGCTCATAAAAGCCTTCAATTATCTCAAAGGATTCGGCATACCAGTTCTAAATCTATTCGGGGAAGACTGATGTCTTATTTTTCAAAATGTGCCAAGCAATTTGGAAGCAATTCTTTTCTCATTCCATACAACCGTCAACAGTTAGCGGATTATCTGAATGTTGACCGCAGTACCATGTGCAATGAGCTTTCTAAAATGAAAAGAGACGGAATAATTGAGTATGATAAAAATCGTATTTCACTTAAAGTCTAAGATAATCGCATGGTCATTTCACTGTGAAGATATTGACAGGATTTATCATCATCTTAAGAAACATCATATAGAATGCTATCTGAGCTGCAATCTTTAGATTTTACAAAATATGGTTTTAGAAGAGGAACCCCCTCACAGAGTTTTCAAAGGAAGTAGTGGCTCATCACCTAAAAATTTCTATGTGATTTTTGATAGAAAACATCCTTGACAAATCTCGTCTCAGAGAGAGTTTTTAACCAGATACGCAAAAGAACACGGGTACACCAACCTGAAAATTCTGGTGGATGACGGTTATACCGGGACGAACTTCAATCGTCCCGACGTACAGGAAGGCTTCGACCTTGTAAAGCAGGGGCTTGTCGGCTGCTGGCTGGTCAAAGACCTGAGCCGCTTCGGGCGTGATTACCTGACCGTCGGACAGTACACAGACATTATCTTCCCCAGCTACGATGTGTGGTTTATCACCGTCAATGACGGAGTGGACAGTGAACGGGGCGACAGCGAGGGTATGGCGGCAGTCCGCAATCTGTTCAATGAGTGGTATCCCCGTGATACCAGCAAGAAAGTCCGTGTCAGTCTCCATCAGCGAGGCACCAGCGGCAAGCACATGGGCAAGCCGCCTTACGGATACCGCTGCGACCCGGAGGACAAGGATCATTGGATTTTGAACGAGGATGCGGCTCCTATCGTCAAATATATCTTTGACCTGACTGTTTCAGGGAAAGGACCGAATGCCATAGCCAGAATTTTGGAAAATCAAAAAGTCCTGACGACAAAAGCACTGTATGCCCAGCGCAAAGGAAAACTGATGCCGGAAAGACCATATCATTGGGCAGGACAACCCGTTGCTGGTATTTTGGAGCGGATGGAGTACACCGGCTGTACCTGTAATTTCAAGACCTATTCCAAATCCTATAAGCTGCATTGCCGCCGTGCCGATCAGGAGCGGTACAGGAAAATGTCCGCTGACTATGAAGCGGAGCAGGAACGGTTAAAGCTCGAAATTGAAGTGACCGAAGAATGGGTGGAACAGCAGAATGAAATGAATGATGGTCTGGATGCCTTTATTGCCCTGACGAAAAAGTATGTGGACGTGACCGAACTGACACCGACGATTGTCAATGAGTATATCAAGAAGATCGAGGTGTTTGCTCCTGACAAATCCAGCGGCAAAAGACGCCAGAAAATCAAGATTTACTTCAACTTCGTTGACGAGGTTGACATTCCTGTTTTCAGCGAACCCAGTATTGCAGAATCAACCTACGGACGCAGAAAAACGGCGTGACCTTTCGGTCACACCGTCTTCTGTCCCTGTTCGTAGCCAAATAGTTACTTGTCACTATTAACCCTTATATTTTCTCACTTTTTTACAGATACGTTTGAAATTACAATGCAATTATAGTATAATATTTAAGACTATAAAATCGAATAGGATACAGGAGATTGTTATATGACAACAATTATTATCATAGTTGTTGTTGCTTTGGTTTTTTTTGTTACCGTATGTGTCGTCACTTTTATGGTCTGGAAGCGTGAAGCGGAGATGCGTACTGACAGCATCCGTGAGATCAAAGACAACCTGCAGCGGCTTGAGGACAGGCTGACTGTCGAGACACAGCCGGAGGAGCCGACACCTTTGCAGGATGATTTGCACGATGAAGTTTGCAGACCGGTGCTGCGGGCTGCAGACCCTGCTGTTGAGGGAAGATCTCGCAGAAGCAGAAGCAGGAGCAGAGATCCGTTCAGCTGGGTTCGCAGTGAACAGGAGAGGGAAGAAACTTCGCAGACAGAAGCGCAGCAGCCGGAGGAGTGGCCGCAGCCGGAACCTTTGCAACAGACAGCAGAAATGTCGATAATGCCGGATGTGTCGGAGACACCGCCGCAGATCATACCTGAGCCGGAGTTTTCTCTTCAGGAGAGGAAGCAGGAGACTGCCGCAGAGGATGTGTCAGAGCCTGGAGACTGGGACGATGCCATGGATTTTGATATCGATCTTCCAGACGGGAATGCTACAGCAGAAATGGCAGCAGACGATATCACATCGGCAGACGATATCGCATCGATGGAAATAGAACTACCTGACCTGGATCTCTTTACAGGGCTGGGTACTTTGGACGTGAACGCAGAAGAGACAGTACCTGCAGATCCGCCAAAGAATTTTGGCAGGGACACTGGCAGGAGTGGGAAAAAATATACAGCGGAAGAATTGGAAGCGCTGATCAAAGAATAGATCGCTGATCAAAAAGATCCAGAAGGAGGAACTTATGTATTGTAAAAATTGCGGAAAAGAACTCGCAGCAGATGCAAAGTTTTGCATGCAGTGCGGTACGCCGGTAGACGATGTGCCAGCACCAGTGCAGACAGCTCCTGTGCAGCATACGACGGAGAAGGCGGAACCGGCGAAAGCACCGCAGCCAAAAGCAGAACCGGTAGATGCACCTAGGGAACGTCCGGTATTTGATGAAATCAAGTGGAACGTGTCGGAGTATCCGGACCAGAACGCAGTGGAAAAAACAGAAGAAATCGATTTTAACTGGAATACGGAGCCAGTCGCAGCACCACAGCCGAAAGCAGAAGCACCGGCAGCGGTTCGATCCGAAACGGCGTCGAAAGCTCCAGTACACAGAGAGATACCGGAAGCAAACAAAGCACAAAGTGTTCCGCAGAATAATACGGAGGATCATGTTCTGAGCGGCAAAGATCTGGACAGTGCTATATTCGGAGAAAAAGAACCGAAAAAAGCTCCAGAATCAATGAGTGCAGCAGAACGGATCGATAAGTTCTATACCTTCAATAAGAAAAATGAAGAATTTCAGCAGCTGCTGAATAAGGAATACAACAAAGTAAAAGGTGGAAATGCCATAGAACAGGAAATATCTCAGGCAGAAGAGCGCGCATCGCAGCGTTTTGAATCCAGCAGAAGACCGGAAAATTCCACTATGGAAGAATTCCTGGAATCGGAAGGTATCGTGAAGCCATATCAGCCGAAGGCATTTGAATCCGATGTGCTAGAAAGGATCGAAGCGCAGGAGGCAGAAAAAGAGGCGAAGCGTCTGGAAGAAGAAGCGCGCCTGGCCGCTATCGAAGAAGCACGACATGAAGCTGAGGTAAAACGTCTCAAGGAAGAGGAAGAACGCCTTAAGGCGGAAGCAGAGGCTCGCAGACTGGAAGAGATCGCTAAAATGAAGGCGGCAGAGGAAGCGAGACTGGCAGAAGAGGCTCGTAGAAAAGCGGAAGAAGAGGCAAAGCGCAGAGCAGAGGAAGAAGCTCGCAGAAAAGCCGAAGAAGAAGCCAGAATAAAGGCGGAAGAAGACCGCAGAAGAGCAGAAACGGAAGCCAGAGTAAAGGCGGAAGAAGAAGCTAGACTGCGGGCTGAGGCAGATCTGAAGGCGGCACAGGAAGCGGCTAAGATCAGAGCTCAGCAGGAAGCAAGACTGGCGGCGGAAGCAGAGGCACAGTACAAGGCAGAGCAGGAGCGGAGAAGGCTGGCCGATGTGGAAGCACAGCGGAAACTGGAAGAAGAAAGAAAACGCCTGGAGGAACAGGCTAACGAGGCAGTGGCCAAGGAAGAAGTGCGCAAGGTTTTAGAACAGACTGCCCGCATGAGAGAGGAAGAAGCAGCCAAGATCAAGGCGGCAGTTGCAGGTCTGAGAGCAGATGCTGCAGCAGAACGCCAGGCAGCACAGAATCTGGTTCGCAAGGATGTGGAGGATGCACATCGTGCCACGAGAAATCAGATCAATGAAATGGCCCGGTCAGAAGCATTGCATACATCAGAAGCATTACATACAGAAGAACGTCCGGTGACGGGAAGAGACACGATGCTCTCAAACGATATGAGCAGAACGCGGACTGTAGACAAGGCTGCGATCATCGCAGGACTAAACGATGACACAGTTGTGATGAGCAAGGAAGATCTGCATGCCGCTGCTGCACCAGTCTATGAGCAGGAATCCGTGCCGGAACCGGAACCGGTTTACGAAGCTCCGGGCTACGATGCACCATTGCAGAACCAGGATGATGCATTTTTTGACAGTTTGGACGCGGCAGGAGATGTTTCTAACGTACCGGAAGGCTCCGTGTTCGATGCAGAAGCTATGCCTCAGGCGCAGCCGATCGACTTTAGAGAAGAAAACTTTGAAGATCTGTCTCAGCCGCAGGAACTGAATTTCGATGAAGAAACAGAAGAAATCCAGGAACTGACAGACTTTGGTGATCTGGCGGATATCGAAGAGATCCCGCAGGCACAGACGGATCCGATTTACGATACTCGTGGATATGGCATGCCGGAAGAGCCGGCAGCGGAAGATCTGGGCCATACTCAGCGCTTTGATCCTCAGGCATTCGATCAGACGGCAGACGGTCTGCAGGATACTATGGTAGTACAGCCGGATACTGTTGTGATGGACAAAGCTCCACAGACAGATGCTTTCACAGAAAACGATTTTGATCATTACGGCGAAGCGGAAGCGCAGAATTATATCAATCAGCAGCATGCACAGCAGGGAGCTTATGAAAACGTGCAGCCGGCAAATGATTACTTTGATGGATATGCAGACGATTATCAGGATGACTATTACGAAGACGATGCAAATCTTTCCAAGAAAGAGTTAAAGCAGCGCGAGAAAGAGCGCAAACGCATGGAAAAGCAGCGCGCGAAACAGGAAAAAGCCCGACGTAAGAAGGGCGGAGCGGACTTTGCAGAAGCAGCAGATGGATTCGAAGAAGAAAAATCCGGCGGCAAGGGCAGGATCGTACTGAAAATCATTCTGGTGCTCCTGATCGTGATACTGGCAGTAGAAGTGGCCGGTATGGGCATCAAGTTCCTTGCACCGCAGAGCAAGGCGGCTGAATTCATCGATTCGCAGCTCAATAAGGTGATCCAGCTGATCACCGGCGAAGATACGGAATACAGCGTGATCGCAGCACAGGTAAGAACGGAGCCTATGGAGGACAAGACCGATCTGATCAACGCGCAGAAAGGAAAAAACAAGGGCAATGTGATCAAAAGTATCACGTACAGCTCTGATTTAAGCTATGACCAGGAAAGGGACGGCAAGGTGTCGGACCTGGTCCTATCACAGCCTATGACCCAGGTCGAATGGGGTAGAGATAAGGATAACTATCCTGTTTATTATGACGAACAGGTCGTAGGCGAGATCATTGCATTTGAGTCTCAGAGATATAATCTGATGGCCAAGGGTGATGAGAAAGTACTGAGTCTTATTGATGACAGCACCAACCTGTATCAGGACACGGCTGCGCTGAAGAATCAGCAGCCGGCAGGAGAATTCTCCAAGCTGGAGATCGGTGAGATCAGACAGGCGGGCAGCAAATACTACGTGTGGGTGAGGGAGACCGTGGGAGGCACCTCCACAGAACGCGTATATGCCATGTACCCGCAGAAGAAGTTTACCATGAAAATGTCTGCTGCCTACGATGTGTAGAGGATAGCAAAAGGAGGGTATCTGTTTGAACAGTTCGGGAGAGAAGAAGAAAAGGCATGCGGGCCTTAAAGTACTGATCGTTATTGCAGTATTGGTGTTTCTGTTCCTTTGCCTGATTGGATTTATCACGGATTTCCTGTGGTTTAAGGAACTTGACTACGTTTCCGTATTTCTTACAAAACTGCTGACGCAGTTAAAAATAGGGATACCGACATTTATCGTCGTGACATTCCTGGCTTATGTGTATTTGAAATTCCTGAAACGGGGATACTTTAAGAAGGTTGTTTCCGACGAGGTGACAGATCATCGCAGACTGAACATCATATCGTGGAGTCTGGCGGGGATCTACGGGGCCATCACTACTTTCTTTGCTGTGAAGAAACTCTGGTTCCTGTTGCTGCAGTTTGTCAACAGCACGGGATTCGACAAAAAAGATCCACTGTATAACATAGACATTTCGTTTTATGTATTCAAGCTTGACTTTATTGAAGAAGCTAACCAGCTGCTGATCGTTTTACTGATCGCATTTGCACTGCTGACGGTCATTTATTATTCGGTGCTTCTGTCGGTAAGGACTCCACAGATCTTCGAACGGGTATCGGATGATGCAAAGGAAGATAGCGGTGCGTCTGAAGAAAACGCGCAGAGTTCCGGTTATGGCGGAGGGACTGCAGGCGGGCAGTTCGGTGGTTTTGACAATATCAATGATATGTTCGGCAAGTTTGCAAAGTCTTTCCAAAACGGCGGCAAAAGTCCGTTCCAGAAGACTGCAAAGCCGAAGAAACAGTTTGATCACAGCAATTTAAAACTGCTTATTTCCATTGCGGAAAAACAGCTTATCATCGTAGGGGTGCTGTTCTTCCTGATGGTAGGCGTGAATTTCTTCCTGAAACAGTATGATCTCCTGTTTGGAAGTACAGGTGCCGTATACGGCGCGGGCTTTACCGATGTAATGGTGACTCTCTGGGTTTACAGGATCATCATGGGATTGTCCGTTCTGGCGGCGATCGGATTCGCTGTTGGTATTACGAAGAAAAAATTCAAACCGGCTGCTATCGCTCCGATCGCTATGCTTATTGTAGGAGCTGTTGGTGTGGGCGGCGCACTGGTGGTGCAGAACCTGGTAGTAACACCGGATGAAATCAATAAAGAAAGCAAGTATCTGGAACGCAATATCGAATATACTCAGTCAGCGTATGGCTTGAACGAAGTAGACATGAAGGGCTTTGAAGCGAATCAGAACCTGACCAGCCAGGACATTGCCAATAATTCAGATACCATCTCCAATATCCGTATCAATGACTATGCTCCGGCGAAGACTTTCTACAATCAGACGCAGAGTATCCGTCAGTACTATACGTTCAACGATGTGGATGTGGACAGATATATGATCAACGGGGACTATACACAGACGTTCCTGTCAGCCAGAGAAATCGATGAAGAGAAGATCAGTGACACCTGGCTGAATAAGCATTTGAAATACACCCATGGATATGGTGTGACTCTTTCCAGAGTAGATAAGATCACTTCCAGCGGACAGCCGGATATGCTCATCGACAGCATCCCGCCGGTGTCTCGTGTAGATGAGATCAATATCAAGCGGCCGGAGATCTATTTCGGTGAACTGACCTCTAACTATGCGCTGGTAAATACGTCGGAAGATGAATTTGACTATCCTGATGGAAACAGTAACAAGTATGCCAGATATGAAGGTGATGCAGGGATCAAGCTGAACCCGATCAATCGTCTCATGTTTGCAATTCGGGAGCACAGCTTAAAGACGCTGGTTTCCGGCAACATCAAGAGCGATTCCAAGATCCTCATCAATCGGAAAATTTCCGAAAGAGTGCAGGAAATAATGCCGTATCTCAGCTATGATAAAGACCCGTATATGGTTACGGAGAACGGAAAACTGTACTGGATCATCGATGCGTACACCCATACGGCCAATTATCCGTATTCAGAACCGTACAACAATGAAACCAGAACAAACTATATCCGAAATTCCATCAAGGTCGTGATCGATGCATATAACGGAAATACGGATTATTACATCGTAGACGATACGGATCCGATCGCGCAGACTTTTAAGAAGATCTACCCGGATCTGTTCAAAAACCTGGACAAAATGCCGCAGGAAATCAAAGCACACATCCGTTATCCGAGCATGCTGCTTGATATCCAGGCAAGCGTGTACCAGAGATATCATATGAACGATGTGAAGGTGTTCTATCAGAACGAAGACCTGTGGCAGATCTCAAGTGAGATTTATGGTACCAAGGAACAGGCTATGACGCCGAACTACTACATCATGAAGCTTCCGGGCGAAAATGGTGCAGAATTTGTCAACTCCATACCATTCACACCGAAGGACAAGAAGAACCTGACCGGACTTCTTGTAGCACGTAACGATGGCGACAATTACGGCAAGCTGGTGCTTTACCAGATGCCGAAGAGCAAGATCGTTTACGGACCGATGCAGGTAGAAGCACAGATCGACCAGAACACGGAGATTTCAAAGGAATTCTCCTTATGGAACTCTTCAGGCTCCAGCTACAGTCGTGGCAATATGTTCGTAGTGCCGATCGAAGATTCTCTGCTTTACATCGAACCGGTTTATCTGGAAGCAACCAATTCCAGCATCCCGGAAGTAAAGCGGGTGATCGTCGCATATGGTGATCAGATCGCATATGAATCTACGCTGGCGGAAGCGCTCAATTCCCTGTTTGGAGAAGGCAGCGCTCATGAGAGTCCGGGAAGTGAAGAAGCTTCCGGTGATACGGATACCTCAGCAGGCGGCAGTGACGCTTCTCTGAGTCAGACGGAGATCATCACCAGAGCGCAGGAAGCTTTCGACAATGCACAGAAGGCACAGCAGGATGGTGACTGGGCAAAATATGGAGAATACCTTAAGGAACTGGATAAATACTTAAATATGTTAAGTGAATAAGAAAGATATTCAGGACATTCTCATAGCAGTTTTCCAGACTGCAGAGGATGTTCTGAATCGTTATAAAGAAAGAGAGTGATGCTATGATATCATACGATTTGGACAAAATGCTTTATACGATACCGGCTGATAAGCACAGCACGGAAGAAATCCGGGAAATTCTGGGAAAGCACCCGGAAATCAAGTTCATTTCCCTGGTAGGGATCGACGTTGGCGGGCATGATACCGACGAAAAGATCCCGGTAGAGGAATTTTTGAAGGATATGGATAAATTCCTTACTCATGGAGTGCAGACGGACGGATCCAGCGTAGTGCTGCCTAAGATCGCCAAGCTGAATAATGCGAAGGTGGACATCATACCGGATAAGACGGTCAACTGGTTTGTGGATCACAACTTCAACTATCCGGATCCTGATACGGGTCTTCCGGTAGGAACATTGAGGATCCCGTCTTCGCTCGTGCATAATGATTCGGAACGCGTTGGATCCAGAGTGATCCTGCGAGATGCTATCCGGAATTTTAAAGATGATCTGATGGAACTTCTCAAAAACAACCCGTACGTGTTTGAGTACATCGATGCGAACAGCGTAGATGATATCGATAAGATCATCATCACGGCAGCTACAGAACTGGAATTCTGGGTAAAGACCCCGGATGACGATGCCGACAGAGAACAGCTGTCCACGGCTCAGATGCTGAAGGAACAGTATTGGAAAAGGACGACCGGACCGGTTCGTACTGCATTGGAAGAAACCATGCTGATCCTGCAGAAATACAGATTTGAAATGGAGATGGGTCATAAAGAAGTCGGTGGCGTAAAAGCAAAACTGGGAAACTCCGGTGTATATGATCATGTTATGGAACAGCTGGAAATCGACTGGAAGTATTCTTCTGCTGTACAGGCTGCTGATAACGAAAACCAGATCAAATATGTCGTAAGAGATATTTTCCGCATGTACGGGCTGGAAGTGACCTTCATGGCGAAGCCGATGGAAGGCGTGGCAGGAAACGGCGAGCATACTCACATGGGAGTATCTGCAAGACTGAAGAATGGCAAGATGATCAACCTGTTCGCACCGTCGGATACGGAGAACCAGTTCATGAGTCCGATCGGATTCGGCGCCCTGATGGGTATGCTTAAAAACTACGATGTGATCAATCCGTTCGTAAGCTCCAGCATTGACTCGCTGAACCGGCTGAAGCCAGGCTATGAAGCGCCTGTATGTACTGTGACTTCCCTGGGACACAGTGCCCAGATGCCGTCGAGAAACAGAACCGTTCTGGTAGGTCTGGTTAGAGAGATCGGCAATAAAATGGCAACTCGTTTCGAACTGAGATCACCAAACCCTAAGAGCAATACATATCTGGTAATCGCAGCGTCCTATATGGCGATGCTGGATGGAATCAAAGCAGCGCTGGAAAACGGCAAGACTTCCGATGAGCTGGAACGATCTATTTCCAAGGAATACGGACAGGAAGACTTTTATCTTGATAAAGACCGCATATACCGCAGCGAACTGGATGTGTTCGATGAATATACAGAAGAAGAACGCGATAAGTTCTTTGGAAAGGCTCCGCGGACCGTATGGGAAAACATCTCGGCGTTTGATGAGTATCCGGAAAAACTGGAAATTTTCAAAAGAGATGATGTGATGACGGAACTGGCACTGGAATCCTATCGTCAGGCGACACTGGATCAGTGGAAGACGGAACTTCACAACCGTATCGTACCGGATGTCATGGATGTGGTTCGTCACTGCACCAAGCTGCATGATGATGATGACTGCGTCGATTATGACAGATATTACTGGGATAAGATCCAGGGGCTGCGCAACCATCTGGGACGTGACCTGCTGGACGTACCGTGTCTGCTGACGCGTGTAATAAGAGCGCTGGATGCAGAAGACTACAGCACTGCCTCGCAGCTGCAGATGGAAATGCAGAAACAGGTAGAAGAACTGATGAGACTTTACATCATTTACAGAAAAAATTTATTTTAACGTTCACGGAGGGAAGATGACATGTTGGATATCAAAAGAATCAGAGAGGATTTTGATGGCGTAAAAAAAGCAGTAGAATCCAGAGGCAAAGGGGATTTTGGAATCGATAAAGTACGCGAATACGATGTAGAAAGAAGGAAGCTGCTGGCTGAAGTAGAGCAGATGAAGAATCAGCAGAGCACTTCTTCCAGACAGATCCCTGTGTTAAAAAAAGAAGGCAAGGACACGACAGAACTGATGGCGGAGATGAAGCAGCTTTCTGAAAAGATCAAGGTGCTGGATGGTCAGGTGAGCGAAGTGGAAGCAAAGCTGCGCGATGCACTGCTCAATATTCCGAACACACCGTATAAAGACGTGCAGGAAGGCGCCGATGACAGCGACAACGTAGAACTTCGCAAGTGGGGCGAACCGAGAACATTTGATTTTGATGAGAAGGCTCACTGGGATATCGGAACAGATCTGGACATCCTGGATTTTGAACGCGCTACGAAGATCGCAGGGACGCGATTCACTGTTTATAAAGGCCTGGGTGCCCGTCTGGAACGTGCAGTGATCAACTTCATGCTGAATCTGCATACCGAAGAGCACGGATTTACAGAAATCCTGCCGCCGTTCATGGTAAATCGCGACGCGATGATCGGAACAGGTCAGCTGCCGAAATTCGAAGATGATATGTTCCATGTTCCTGCAAAGGATTTCTTCCTGATCCCGACAGCAGAAGTTCCGGTAACCAACCTTCGTATGAATGAAATCATCGATGAAGCAGAGCTGCCGATCTACTATACTGCATATACACCTTGTTTCCGTAAAGAAGCCGGTTCTGCCGGTCGTGACACGAGAGGTCTGATCCGTCAGCACCAGTTCAACAAGGTAGAAATGGTTAAGTTCGTTAAACCGGAAACTTCCTATGACGAGCTGGAATCCCTGACTGCAGCAGCGGAAGATGTTTTGCAGAAGCTGGAGATCCCGTATAGAGTAGTACGCTTGTCCACCGGAGATCTGGGATTTTCCTCCGCAATGACCTACGACATTGAAGTGTGGATGCCAAGTTACGGTAGATACGTAGAAATCTCTTCCTGCAGTAACTTTGAAAACTTCCAGGCAAGAAGAGGAAATATCCGGTTCCGTCCGGCTGAAAAGGGCAAACCGGAATTCGTGCATACCCTCAATGGCTCCGGACTGGCAGTGGGAAGAACAGTAGCTGCTATTCTGGAAAATTATCAGCAGGCAGACGGCTCCGTTGTTATTCCGGAAGCACTGCGCGGATTCATGGGTGTTGATAAGATCGAAAAGAAATAGGCAGAGAGAAGTTTGACAGAAAGGACGAAACGACATGATCGCAGATAAAATGAAGCCTTTGATGGAAAACAACTCAGCCATCAGAACAATGTTCGAAGAAGGCGATAAAATGCGGGCAGAATATGGCTCGGAAAATGTATATGACTTCAGCCTGGGCAATCCGGATGCGCCGGTGCCGGCAGAAGTCAAGCAGTCCATCATTGATATACTGAACGAAGAAGACCCGACGGTACTTCACGGATACATGAGCAATGCAGGATTCGAAGACGTGCGTGAAACCATCGCACAGTCGCTTAATCGCAGATTCGGCACAGCCTTTGATCACGGTAATATTCTCATGACTGTAGGAGCAGCCAGCGGTCTGAATGTAGCACTGAAGACTATCCTGAATCCAGGCGAAGAAGTGATCATTTTCGCACCATATTTCCTGGAATATAACTGGTATGTGAACAACTATGACGGTAAAGTGGTGCAGGCACCGACGGATCAGGAGACTTTTTACCCGGATCTGGAAGCCTTTGAGAAGCTTATCGGTGATAAGACCCGCGTTGTTCTCATCAATACGCCCAACAATCCGACCGGTGTGATCTACAGTGAAGAGACGATCAGACAGATCGCAGACATATTGGAGCGCAAACAAAAGGAACTGGGGCGAACTATATTTCTTATTTCGGACGAACCTTACCGGGAATTGGCATACGGAGATGTGGAGGTTCCTTATGTAACGAAATACTATGATAACACTATCGTTGCTTATTCCTACAGCAAATCACTTTCCCTTCCGGGAGAACGGATCGGATATCTGGTGATCCCGTCCGAACTGGAAGAAAGCCGACTGGTGTTCGATACAGCATCCAATGCAAACCGCATCATCGGCTGCGTCAACGCACCATCGCTTCAGCAGAAGATGATCGCACGGTGTGTTGATGTCAAGGTGGATCTGGATTACTATGACAAGAACAGAACGGCGCTGTATGAAGGCCTGAAGGATTGTGGTTTCGACTGCGTAAAACCAGAAGGAGCCTTCTACATGTTCCTGAAATCCCCTGTGGCGGATGAAAATGAATTCTGTGCAGAAGCAAAGAAGCATAATATCCTGATGGTGCCGGGCAGTGCCTTCGCATGCCCGGGATATGTTCGTCTGGCATACTGCACATCCTATGATACTATCGTAAACTCTATGAATGGATTCCGCAGGCTTGCAGACCACTATGGGCTAAGATAGGAGAATAAAAAGTCAAAAGAACAGAGTTTGAAGATTATGTGAAGATGAAATCCCCGGTGTTTTCTTACACGGGGATTTCGGGTATAATAGGTAAGTATTATACGTTACAGTTCGTGGGTAATTTATAACAAATAAGAGAGAATATTATGATTTCCAGTCTGAAAAACAACAAAAAGAAGGTATTGCTTACAGCTTCCATCGCTGTGATCCTGATCGCAGCTCTGGTTGTTGTTATGACACTGACGAAACCGTATGCTGTATACGCAGACGGAACCAAGGTTGAAAACCCGTATGCCGTAAAGGCGGGTGGCGAGGAACTGTTCCTGGTAAAAGATTCCAAGACGGCGGAGCAGGTAATCGAAACCGTTATGGATAAGTATTCGCCGGAAGGAGCACAGATCAACTCCATCACAGTTGACAAGAAGCTGTCCAGCGAGGAAGCTGATCTTAAGAGAGGCGGAGAGCCGGAAACCGTTATGACGGCAGATGAAGCTGTAGATTATGTTCTGGCACAGAACAGCTCAGATGATCCGCTTTTCTGTGTGACCATCAGTTCTGAAACTGGTTCTTTGCAGAATGTAGCTGCAGGTACGACTTACGAAGATAACAAGGATCTGTATGAAGGCGACCAGAAGGTCAAGAGCGAAGGTAAGAACGGAAACCAGATCGTAACCAATCAGACAGTAAGCGTTAACGGTTCCGTAGTGACTTCTGAAGTTGTTGATACAGCTGTTGTAAGCGAAGCGGTGAATTCCGTTGTTTACAAGGGCACGAAAGAAAAGAAAACTACGACGGCAAATGACAAGTCCGCTTCTGCAAAGGGCGGCACAGTCATCGGAAGCGGCAGCGGTGCTGCAGTTGCTTCTTACGGACTGCAGTTCGTAGGTAATCCATATAAGAGTGGTGGTACCAGTCTGACTAATGGTGCTGACTGCTCCGGCTTCACACAGAGCGTATACGCTAAATTCGGTATCTCCCTGCCGAGAACGACCTGGGGTCAGGCTAAAGTCGGCAAGGGCGTATCCTACAGTGAAGCAAAAGCAGGAGATCTGATCCTGTACCCTCACCATGTAGGAATCTACATCGGCGGAGGCAAGATCGTTCATGCATCCAACTCCAAGAAGGGGATCTGCGTGACCAACGCGAATAATTGCGGACCGATCCAGACGGTAAGAAGGATCGTAGAGTAGTCGCAGTATAGATGGCAGATGACACTGCCTGCGAAACAGACAGGAAAATAGAGACAGCAAGCCCGGCAGATCGCCGGGCTTTCGTTGGACAAAAGGTTAGCGCTGACTTACTTTTGGTAGGATGAATACGGCTGAAATGGTAGGACGATTACCGCTAAAGCTGTCGTTAGTTCATAGAAACAAACCATATTTAAGGGGTGAAGTTAGTTATAGCTTACAAAAGTTAGCAAAAACTTACAAATGTTAGCCTTGACTTCCGGAGATATCGTGCGTTATTCTAAGATTGTCAAAGAGCTATGAAATACAAATCAAAATATAAAAAATGAAAGGAGAATCTATTATGGCTAAGATCGATTTAAAGACAGTAGGAACATTCGTAGGAGGAGTATTGTTTGGAACAGCAGGATTGAAGATCCTGGGAAGTGATGACGCGAAAAAGGTATATACCAACTGCACAGCTGCAGGTATGCGTGCGAAAGACTGTGTTATGAAGACGGTAAGCACCGTCCAGGAAAACGTTGGTGACATCGTAGCAGAAGCAGAACAGATCAACGAAGAAAGACAGGAAGCTAAAGAAGCAGCTGAAATCGAAGATGCTGCAGAAGAAACCGAGGCTGATGCATAATGAAGTTTCAGATCAAGCATGAAATCAAGGGACGCCTGCGTATCCATATGAAGCAGAGTCGCATGACCTTCGAACAGGCGGACATACTGCACTATGCGATACAGAAGATGGATGGCGTCAGCTCAGTCAAGGTATACGAGCGCACCGGAGATGCTGTGATCTGTTTCCACTGCAGCAGAGAAGAGCTGGTCGATGCACTGTCCGCATTTGACTATGACAGAGTCAACGTGCCGATGGAAGTTTTGCAGAATTCCGGCAGACAGCTCAATGCAGAATTCCAGGAAAAACTGGCGGGGCGGATCCTTAGAAGATTATTTAACAAGATTTTTTTACCGATGCCGCTTCGAAACGCTATCACTCTCTGCAGAGCGATAAGATATGTCTGGATGGGTGTAAAGTGTCTGGCTGTCCGGAAGATCGAAGTGCCTGTACTGGATGCGACAGCTATTACCGTTTCTATCCTGCGAGGCAACTTCAATACGGCCGGATCGATCATGTTCCTGTTGGGTGTTGGTGAACTGCTGGAAGATTGGACGCATAAGAAGTCTGTCGGCGATCTTGCGCGGAGCATGTCTCTCAATACCGAAAAAGTATGGGTGAGGAAGGATGAAGCTGAAAAGCTGGTGCCTTCTGATGAAGTAGAGATAGGAGATCTTGTAGTTGTGCATATGGGTAACATCATCCCGTTCGACGGCATCGTTTGTGACGGAGAAGCGATGGTAAACCAGTCAGCCATGACAGGCGAACCGCTTGCTGTAAAAAAAGACACAGACAGTTACGCATACGCTGGAACAGTTGTAGAAGAAGGGGAACTTGTCATCCGCGTCAAAGAGACGAGAGGATCCACAAAATACGAGAAGATCGTATCCATGATCGAAGAAACGGATAAACTGAAATCAGCGTCCGAGAGCCAGGCGGAACATCTGGCGGACAGACTGGTTCCGTATACATTGCTGGGAACTGCACTGGTATGGCTTCTTACCAGAAATGCTACCAAGGCGCTGGCCGTTCTGATGGTCGATTTCTCCTGTGCATTGAAACTGGCTATGCCGGTGACTGTGCTTTCTGCGATCAGAGAAGCCGGGGAACACGACATCATGGTCAAAGGCGGCAAGTACATGGAAGCTGTCGCTGAAGCAACGACCATCGTATTCGATAAGACAGGAACGCTGACGAAAGCCATGCCGGTCGTAAGATCCATCGTCAACTTCAGTGATGAATCCGACGATGAAATGCTGCGGATCGCAGCATGCCTGGAAGAACACTTCCCGCACTCCATGGCAAAAGCCGTTGTGGATGCTGCGCGAAAGAAGGGTCTTGAACATGCTGAAATGCACTCGAAGGTGAATTATATCGTCGCTCACGGTATTTCTTCTGAAATCGATGATAGGAAGGTCGTGATCGGAAGTTATCACTTCATCTTTGAAGATGAAAAATGCATCGTAGACGATTCCGCTAAGGCAGAGTTTGAAAACCTGCCGGAAGGATACTCTCACCTTTATATGGCTATCGACGGCAAGCTGGTAGCTGTGATCTGCATCGAAGATCCTTTGCGTGAAGAAGCAGCAGACGCCATCAGACAACTGAAAGAAGCCGGTATCACCAAGGTGGTAATGATGACGGGCGACAGCGAACGAACTGCAGCAGTCATCGCTAAGCGTGTTGGTGTGGACGAATACTATTCCGAAGTGCTTCCGGAAGACAAGGCCAGTTTCATTCAGAGAACGGGAAAACGGAGCCAAAACCATTATGGTCGGAGACGGGATCAACGATTCTCCGGCTCTTTCGGCAGCGAATGTTGGCATTGCTATCAGTGATGGCGCAGAGCTGGCTCGTGAAATTGCCGACATCACCATTGGCGCAGATAACCTGTATGAACTGGTGACACTCAAGAAGCTCAGTAACCGTCTCATGAAGCGGATCGACTCCAACTACCGCTCCATCGTAGGCATCAACTCCGGACTCATTGGCGCAGGCGTGTTTGGGCTCATCCCGCCGACAACATCGGCTATGTTCCACAACATCTCCACGCTGGGAATCACGTTGAACAGCATGAAAAATCTTTTGCCGGAGCAGGAGACAATATAAGTAAAAAATAAAACAGCTTCGAAGAGAACCTTAAATGATATGTACCCCTAATACTGGACACCCAGTATTAGGGGTATTTTCATGAAATACAGTTATAAATGGAAATTTAAAGAATAAAAACAAAATATAGTTACATATACTTACAAAAATGATATAATGAACCAATCAAGAGGAGCAGGTGAAAGCGGTTAGCCACACCTTAAAGGGGTCCGTTGGGATTAGCCTAAAAGGAGGTGGTTGGTATGATGGATTACATTTTCGGTGTAATTTATCTCCTGATCCTGTACAGAATAGTGCGGGAAATAAAATAACTGCCTTTCATTTTGTAGCTGAAGGCAGTTATTAAAACTCCATAGGCTAACCGTTCTACGGTTCCCTCTTGATTTTATTATATCATAAGGGCTTTTGGGGTCAAGAGAAAACTTCTCTACGCCGTCATCTGTCCGGCAAACGGTATCTTCGATACGATGCGGTTCCATACAAATGGGATCAAAATCAGATGGATGGGCAGCATCAACACGCATTTTAAGATGCGGGCAGGAAGCAGCGCCAGATATCCGTCACCCATCAAAATGGAGAGCCATAACGTATCCAGACACAGATTACATCCCAGGATCACGAGCAGGCTGGCAGGCAGCACGCTTTTCCAGGTGATCTCTTTACCCTTGAGGAAGAACCCGAATATCATTCCTGTCAAAAACGCCGTCAGGGTAAATCCCGGGAAGTACGCTGCTGATGGGAAGATCAGCATGCCCAACAAATCGCCTATAGCATATCCGATCCCGGCCCAGATCGGACCGTATAAAATCCCCATCATAGCAACCGGCAGAAATCCGAATCCGATTCGCACGATCGGTGTCTGGATCGAGCAGAACCTGGTGAGGATGATCTCCAGTGCGATAAGAAACGCCAGAACCACGAGCCGCTTGGTATTAGATTTTTGTTCCATAAAAAAACTCCTTTCTTTATTTGTCGTAGATTGAACTACACAAAAAGAACAGGAGTATTCGAATCCCTGAGTGTAGTAGCGGACGCGATATTGCACCGCAGCAAAGCTTTCGTTCATAAGCAACATCCCATCTTATGACACTTCACGCACAATACCTACTCTACGCAAGAAATATTGTAACACAGGGGATCGGGGCTGGCAACCATTATCAATTTCGGTAAATTTTCATCCCCGTACCGGCAACGCTAAACCATGGATTCGTTATACCTGCCCCCCGTTCCCAACCCTAAAAATAAAAACAAAAAAATCAAAAAATCAGTTGACATGGGTCAGTGGCTGTAGTATTATAATCGTGGAGTTAGGAGATACTAACCTCCTTGATAAATTATTTTACTCATGTGAAACAAAACCTTACCTCATTTCCGCCTATATAGGAAATAACCCGGTGCGGTTTCCGTGCCGGGTTTATATAGGCAGAACCGTTAGTCGAAACTAACGAAGTTACACAGAACAAACGACACGGAATCTTCGGTGCAAGCCACACCGGAGAAACGATAGACATAAAAGAGTAAAAGTGAAATCATAAACGACAAACAAAACCTTTAAAACCTTATACCTCAACAAAAAAGGTGAACACCAACTCAGACCAATGAAAACGCTCGAAACACTTGCCACATCTGCGGCAAGTGTTTCGAGTATGCGAGCGAAGAAAGGAAGAAGAATCATGGCATTTCTGGAAGTGAATCAAGTGAAAAAATCCTTTGGCCAGGGAGATACTCGTGTAGAAGTTCTTCGCGGCATCGATCTGACCGTGGAGAAAGGGAAAATCTGCGTGCTCCTGGGACCATCAGGGAGCGGTAAGTCCACTCTTCTCAATATCATCGGCGGGATCGACGGCCCGGACAGCGGCAGTGTCGCCATAGCGAAAGAGAAGATCGAAGACATGAACGAAAAGAAGCTGTCCCTGTATCGCAGAAAACATCTGGGATACGTATTCCAGCAATACAATCTTATCGCGAACCTCACAGTGAAGGAAAACATCGAGGTGGGAGCATATCTCAGTGACGCACCGCTGGACGTGGATGAACTGCTTCACGTGCTGGGCCTTTGGGATCATAAAGACAAGCTGCCCAATCAGATTTCCGGCGGCCAGCAGCAGAGAACGGCTATCGGCAGAGCCATCGTCAAAAATCCTGACGTTCTTCTTTGCGATGAGCCGACAGGGGCTTTGGATTATAAAACCTCCAAGGAGATCCTGGAGCTGATCGAACAGGTCAACAGCAAATATCAGAACACCATCATCATCGTGACTCACAATGATGCCATAAAGCATATGGCAGATCAGGTGGTTTCCCTGCGTGACGGACAGATCCGGAGTCAGGTCTACAACGACCACAAGATCCCGGCAATGCAGCTGGAATGGTAGGTGAGACGATCTATGAAGAACCCTTTGCACAAACGATATAAGCGGGAACTGCGGCAGGATCTTGGCAAATATATCGCGATCTTCCTGTTCATGGTCCTTTCCATCGGATTTATTTCCGGATTTTTAGTGGCGGGCACCAGCATGAAGACTGCCTACAATCAGAGCTTTAAAAAATACAATATCGAAGACGGTCATTTCCTCCTCAAGGAAAAGGCGGACAAAGACCTGATCAAAACTTTGCAGGATGACGAACACGTCAAGCTGTATTCGCAGCCGTACATAGAAGAAAAGGCGACGGACGACAACACTTATCGGATCTACGCAAACCGCAGCAAGGTCAATAAGATCAGCGTGCTGTCGGGAAGAATGGCCAAGGCAGACGATGAGATCACCATCGACAGGCTCTTTGCAGAAAACAACGATATAAAGGTGGGAGACTCTATCCAGCTCAACGGAACATCGTGGAAGGTCTGCGGACTGGTAGCATTTTCGGATTACAGTGCTCTTTTTGAGGATAACTCGGATCTCATGTTCGACGCGCAGACCTTTACCGTAGCAGCTGTGACACAAGGCGGATTCGACGCTATGGCGGAGAATTTAAAAAAGCTGGATGGCGGGAGTACCCAGACCCGCAGCCTCCATTATAATTACGCCTGGAAGTGGGAAAAGCAGGGCATGAGCGAGCAGACCAGGCGTGACAAGTCGGACGACCTGCTGTCAAAGCTGGTGAAAGAAGCTTTTTTCACTGACAACGAAGTGAAGGATTTCCTGCAGGAGGCGGATAATCAGGCCATCCATTTCTCTGGAAACGACCTGGGCGGCGATAAGCAGATGGTCATTTGGTTTATGTACATCATCACGGCGATCCTGGCATTTGTCTTCGCGGTGACGACCCTGAATACCATCGAAAAAGAGGCGACGGTCATTGGAACGCTGCGGGCATCCGGCTATACCAGAGCCGAGCTGATCCGCCATTATATGACTTTGCCGGTGATCATCACGCTGATTGCCTGCGTGATCGGCAACATCCTGGGATATTCTTTCTTCAAAAACACCGTGGCGACGCTCTACTATGGAAGCTACTCTTTGCCGACTTACAAGACACTGTGGAATCCGGAAGCTTTTCTGCTGTCTACCTTGGGGCCGGAAATCATCATGATCCTGATCAATTTCCTGGCACTTTATAAAAAGCTCAAGCTTTCGCCGCTGGCATTCCTGAGAGGGCAGACTGCAAAGGAAAAGAAGGGCCGGGCTGTACGCCTGCCGAATATCCGGTTTCTTAACAGATTTCGTTTGCGGGTGATTTTGCAGAACAAGGGCAGCTATCTTGTATTGTTAGTTGGCATTTTATTTGCCAATCTATTGCTCATGTTCGGTCTTATGTTCACACCTTTGCTGGAGCATTACAAAGGTGAGGTGCTGGATCATCAGATCTGCAAATATCAGTATGTGCTGAAGGATACGGTGGAAACCGATACGGACGGAGCTGAGAAATATACTATCAATACGCTGAAATACAAGGGTGCCATTGATGAGGACATGTCGGTGTACGGCATTCAGGAAAGTTCATCGTATATTGACAATGCAAAAGCGGATCTGAAAAAGTCGGATGAATACCGGATCCTGGTGTCTTCGGCATTTGCAGACAAGACGGGTATTCAGAAGGGTGAGAAGCTGGAGCTTGATGATAAATACGCCAACAAGACCTATACTTTTAAAGTCGTCGGCACGGTGGATTATCCGGCGGGACTGGCGATCTTCATGGATATCGATCGGTGCAACGACCTGTTTGACTATGGAGACGATTACTTTACCGGTTATTTCAGCAATACGAAGATCAAGGATATCGATGATGACGATATTGAGAACGTCTTCACAAAAAAGGATCTGCAAAATACCACGGCGCAACTGGAACAGTCCATGGGCGTGGTGTTCTACATGTTCGGCGGATTTGCTGTCGTGACTTTCGCGCTGGTGCTCTACGTGCTGTCCAAGGTGGTGCTGGAACGCAACTCACGGGCTATTTCCATCATCAAGATCCTGGGCTATACCAATCGGGAGATCTCGGGGCTGTACAACACATCCACGGCCGTGGCGGTCGTACTGTGCCTGCTCATCAGTCTGCCGGTGGATTACAAGCTGCTGCAGGTTGTCTACCAGCTTATGATGCAAAAGTTTTCCGGCTGGCTCACATTCTACGTAAAGCCGTCGCTGTTTCCGGAGATGTTTCTCATCGGTATCGTGATATATGCCATCATCAGTCTGGCGCTTAACAGAAAAATCCGCAAAATCCCGATGGACGAAGCTCTTAAATGCAATGAATAACAAAAAAGGAAAAAGTCTGCTCAGGCGTGTCAAAAACTGGTGCCTTGAGCAGACTTTTATTTTACCGATAATACGGCAGGGAAAACGATAGCGCCGCTCCGCCGTCTGGATTATTCTTTGCAGACATCCGCCCGGATGTCGTGATGTGAAATTCCCCTTGCTGTGTCAGCTCCTGCATGATGAAGGAATGAGGCTTGTTTTTTCGCGGTATTTTTGCAGCTGCAAAGCGGCATGCGCGCCGGAGGCTTTGCAGGAGGAAAAGGAGTATCGCAAAGGGAAAGGGCTGTTAAATTTCTGCTTAAATTTCAATAAAAAAGGCACTGAGTTGCGGACATTTTTCAGAATTCTTGTAAAATAGATGATGGAGGCAGATATGTACCGGAGAAAGAACAATGTTTTTGTAGATTTTTAAGATGGTTTGTGTTATAGTCTTAAACGTGAGAGACTGTTTTCCCCTTAGAAGACAGTCTCCTGCATAAAAAATAGTTGTTTTATCAAAAACTCTGTGTACTATTGTTTAAAATACTCCTCGTGACGTTATAAATTTGTCGTCATTACGCTACTGATTTGCGGTGTGACCGGCGGAAACCCGGGCCATCAGTGCTAAATTTTTAACGATCGCAGGAAGGAAAGGAAGGTTTTGAAAATGGGACAGCAAGGTAAGCACCTGAACAGCATTAAAGTAAGTCACGAAAAGCATACTGCTGGATGTGCCACTGAAATAATGGCTATACCTGAAACTGTCTGTATTTCTATGTCTCAGCATATCGGAGCACCATGCAAGCCTCTCGTAAAGAAAGGCGACCAGGTGAAAGTGGGACAGCTGATCGGAGATACAGATGCGTTTGTAAGTGCCCCGATCCATTCAAGTGTATCCGGTACGGTAAAGGAGATCTCCACGATCCGTTCGGTAACAGGAGGGGATGATCAGGTAGTTATCATTGAGACAGATGGCAATCAGGATGTCTATGAAGAGATCAAGCCACCTGTAATCAATGATATGAAAGATTTTATTGCAGCAGTAAGAGCCAGCGGTCTTGTTGGTCTGGGCGGAGCTTCGTTCCCGACTCACATCAAGCTGAATCCTAAGAATCTGGAGGAAGTGGACACGTTGATCGTCAACGCTGCAGAATGTGAGCCGTTTATTACATCGGACCACAGACTGATGCTGGAGAACACGGAATACATCATCAAAGGTGCCGTGGCTATCATGAAGCATCTCGGCCTGAAGAAAGGCCACATCGGCGTGGAGGAAAACAAGCCGGATGCTATCGAAAAGCTCAGAAAGGTAATTGCAGACATGGGTCACTCCGGGGATATCGAAGTGAACGTTCTCAGAGCAAGATACCCGCAGGGCGCAGAACGAGTTATGATCTATGAGATCACGGGCAAGACGCTGAGGGCAGGAATGCTCCCGGCAGATGTAGGCGTGATCCTTTCCAATGTTACGACTATCGCATTTATCGGTCAGTATCTGGAAACAGGAAGACCGCTCACAACTAAGAGAGTGACGGTAGACGGCAATGCCGTTGCAGAGCCGAAGAATATCATCGTTCCGATCGGTGCAAGGATCGCAGATGTTATCGCAGCATGTGGAGGATACAAGGCTGAGCCTAAGAAGATCCTCATGGGCGGACCTATGATGGGACGTGCTGTGTACTCGGATGCATTCCCGATCATCAAGAACAATAATGCCATCCTGGCCTTTGACGGACCGCAGGCACTGATTCCGGAAGAAACCGGCTGCATCAAGTGCGGAAGATGCCACGGAGCATGTCCGTTCAAGCTCCTGCCGGTATCCATCGCAGAAGCTTATGAAAACAAGGATGTAGAAAGACTGCAGGCATTAGAGGTAATGCAGTGCATGGAATGCGGAAGCTGTTCCTATATCTGTCCTGCGAGAAGACCTCTGGCTTTCATCAATAAGATGTCAAAGGGATTTTTAAAGGAGGCGACAAGTAAATAATGGATAACAAGTATCATGAGAAACTGATCGTATCATCGTCTCCGCATATGGTGACAAAGACAGATACGAGCAAGATTATGGGAACAGTGCTTATCGCACTTCTGCCGGCATTTGCAGTCGGTATTTATCAGTTCGGATTCCGCGTAGTGACGCTGACGGCCGTGTTCGTAGCATCCTGCGTACTGTTCGAATATCTGTATAACAAAATCACGAAAAAACCGCAGACTGTCGGCGACCTCAGTGCAGTTCTTACCGGTGTGCTGCTGGCATTCAACTGCCCGTCCAGCCTGCCTTATGAAATTGCCATCGTAGGTTCTTTTGCAGCGATCGTTGTGATCAAGCAGCTCTTTGGCGGTATCGGTCAGAACCTGGTAAACCCTGCGGTAACTGCCAGAGTATTCATGTTCATCGCGTTCGCTACACCGATGACTTCCTGGCCGACTCCGAGAGGCGGACACGCGACAGGTGCTGTTGTGGATGCTACAACTTCTGCAACTCCGCTGGGCGTACTTTCTCACGGAAGCTTTGCAGACGTGTACAATGACGGATTCACCAAGATGGATCTTTTCCTCGGAAACGTAGGAGGATGTATCGGTGAAGTCAGCGCGCTGGCGATCCTCATCGGCGGTCTGTTCCTGATCTGGAAAAAAGTCATCTCCCCGATCATCCCTGTTACGTTTATCGCAACAGTATTCGTGCTGGGCTTAATCTGGGGCGGATTTGACGGCGCTCTGTTCCACATCCTGGCCGGCGGCCTGATGCTGGGCGCATTCTTCTGTGCTACAGACTATGTAACATCCCCGACACTGCCTCTGGGCAAGGTGATCTTCGGTATCGGATGTGGTCTGTTCACTATGCTCATTCGTATTTTCGCATCTTATCCGGAAGGTGTTTCATTCGCGATCCTGCTGATGAATATCCTGACTCCGTACATAGACAAGATCTGTGAAAAGAGAATGTACAAACTGCCGAAAAAAGCGAAGGAGGGAGAAAAATAAAATGAAAAATAATAATTTTAAAGAGAATTTCATCCCTGCTATCGTACTGGTCTGCATCTGTCTGGTAGTCAGCCTGGCACTTGCAGCAACATACAACGTATCAAATCCGACCATCATCGCCAATCAGCAGAAATCCGCTGATGAAGCGAGAATGGAAGTTCTTCCGGACGGCGACAGCTTTACAGAATACGACGGCAAGCTGGTAAACGGCGTAGATGACTGCTACATCGCAGACAACAAGGCCGGCATGGCTGTGACTGCTGAATACAAGGGATTCGGCGGTGCTGTTAAAGTTATGATCGGTATCGACGCCAACGGCGAAATCACTGGTGTGAAGGTAACGGAACATTCCGAAACTCCGGGTCTTGGTACGAAAGCTGCAGATCCTGGATATCTGAAACAGTATCAGGGCGTTTCGGAAGCAACGGCTGGTCATATTAACGATGACCCGAACATTGACGCAGTAACAGGTGCGACAATCACATCCAACGCTGTATATGGCTCTGTTGTCGAAGCACTGGCGCAGTTTAAAGAATGCGGAGGTGTGAAATAATGAATAAATTAAGTATCTTAACGAAAGGTATTATTAAGGAAAACCCCGTACTGGTTCTGCTGCTGGGATGCTGTCCGACTCTGGCAACGACCACAGGAGCGATCAACGGACTGGGCATGGGCGTTTCCACACTGGCGGTACTGGTGTGCTCCAATATCGTAATTTCCTTATTGAAGAATATTATTCCGGATAAAGTAAGAATCCCGTGCTACATCGTAGTGATCGCTGGATTTGTAACCATCGTTCAGCTCCTGCTGAAGGCTTATCTGCCTGCACTGGACGCTGCTCTTGGTCTCTTTATCCCATTGATCGTAGTAAACTGTATCATCCTGGGAAGAGCAGAAATGTTCGCATCCAAGAACAGCGTTCTAGATTCTGCATTAGATGGACTTGGCATGGGTATCGGCTTTACGCTGGCTCTGGGCTGCATGGGTCTTATCAGAGAATTCCTGGGATCCGGTACTGCATTTGATATTCCTATCTATGCCAACACTGGTATAGAACCTGCTGGTATTTTCATGCTGGCTCCAGGCGGATTTTTCGTATTCGCTATTCTGATCGCTGCCATCAACTATTTCAGTAAGGGCAAGGCGATCAAGAAGAAGGAAATCGGTTGTGAAGGATGTGCTATGGCAGATTCCTGCGGTGGCGCATGCGATGGAAAGGAGGCTGACGCATAATGACAGCTATTTTATCGATTATGCTTGCGGTCATTCTGACCAACAACTATGTACTGGCGCAGTTCCTTGGTATCTGTCCGTTCCTGGGCGTATCCAAGAAGCTGGACTCCGCTGTAGGTATGGGTGTAGCTGTAACGTTCGTAATGCTGCTGGCAACGGCTGTGACCTGGCCGATCCAGATGTACGTATTAAATACTTTCAACATCGGTTATCTGCAGACGCTGGTATTCATCCTGGTAATCGCATCTCTGGTACAGCTGGTAGAAATGACGCTGAAGAAATACATGCCTCCGCTCTACAATTCGCTGGGTGTATTCCTGCCGCTAATCACGACTAACTGTGCAGTACTGGGTGTTACGATCCAGAATATCACAGATGGATATAACTACGTGGAATCCCTGTTCTGCTCCATCGGCGCAGGTCTTGGCTTCCTGCTGGCAATGGTACTGTTCGCAGGACTGAGAGAGAAACTGGAAAACTGCAAAGGCATTCCGGAATGTTTCCAGGGAGTTCCTATTACACTGATCACTGCATCGATCCTGTCCATGGCATTCATGGCATTCTCCGGTGTGGTTGACGGAATATTTGGTTAGGAGGTAAGGATAAGATGGGAACAGTAGTATTACCTGCTATAATCGTAGCAGCAGTTGGTCTGATCGCTGGTATCATCCTGACCATCGCAGCAAAGCTGATGTTCGTTCCGGTGGACGAACGCGTTGCTGCTATTGAAGAAGTTCTTCCGGGTGCTAACTGCGGTGCCTGCGGATTCGCAGGATGTTCTGATTATGCCAAGGCTCTGGGAAATGATGCTGATGTCAGCACATCTCTCTGCCCGGTAGGCGGTGCAGCTGTAGCGTCTCAGATCGCTGAGATCATGGGCGTTGCAGGTGGAGATGTAGATCCGAAGATCGCCATGGTTATGTGTAAAGGTACGCTGGAGGCAACGAGACAGATCGAAGAGCTGGATCGTATCCACTCCTGTAAATCTGCCAAGATGTTCTATGGCGGTAACTGGGCATGCCCTTATGGCTGCCTGGGTATGGGAGACTGTGCAGATGCCTGCCAGTTTGACGCGATCCGCGTGGTAGATGGAGTTGCACAGATCGACAGAGAAAAGTGTGTTGGCTGTGAAGCCTGCATGAAGGCCTGCCCGAACCACATCATCCAGATGGTGGGCAAGAAGAATCTGTTTGTCGTTGCATGTCAGTCCAAGGCGAAGGGTGCACAGACGAGAAAGGCATGTACAGCTGGTTGTATCGGCTGCATGAAGTGTCAGAAGATCTGTAAGTTCGAAGCTGTTACAGTGGAAAACAACCTGGCAACGATCGACTACGACAAGTGTAAGAACTGCGGTATGTGTGCGAAGGAATGCCCGACTGGCGCGATCCTCAGCTTCCGCAAGAAAAAAGCCCCTGCCAAGAAGCCGGCTGCTCCTAAGACAGAAGCTCCGACTGCAGAAGCTCCAAAGGCTGACGCTCCGGCAGAAGAAACAAAGAACACAGAAGCGTAAAAACTCATATATATTGAGCTGCGACCCCGGCGGAAATCCGCCGGGGTTTTTTTGTGATATGACGAGCAGGAAAGCTCCGGCATGTTTTTATGGTTTTAAAACGCTATTTCCGCAAAAAATCATAGTTCATATAGTTATAGATTGTTTCTGAGTTCCTTTTTCACACATTAAAACACAAAATATCCCATACAATACATAATTTACATAGCAAATGCCCTAAGCGGCGCAGATCCTTTCTTGAAAAGAGGCTCCTGCGCTGTTTTTTTATAAAGGTCTAGCCAAGATAGGGCCTCTACCATGCCTATAACTATGATTTGACCCTCATAATTTGCCTCAAAAAATTGAATACAGTATATAGTCTAATTGAGTTGTAGCCTGACCAAATAGTCTGTAAATTTAATGTAAAGACACTCAATTCAACTTGACTTATAAGGGGGAGGGCATGTAGAATATAACTGTAATTTCAAAATAGGGGAATTTTATACTGAAGATGTTTTGGGGCATCGTTAGGACATGAGTAACCATGAAAAAGAATGAAGCTAACAATATACAATATTCCAGATCTGCTAAGATCATGAAACGCATCATATGGATGCTTTGCATCCTGCTGGTTTTAAGCGGCGCAGGACTGGCGATCGTTTCGGCTGCACCGCAGGATGACAGCCCTTCGCTGGAACTTTATAAAAACCATTCGAGGGTCACTGGACCGTTCCAGGTCAGCAACATGGTGCCGGGAGACAAAGTGTCCCAGGATTTTACCGTACGGATCCATCATAAGGATCAGGTCACACTGTACTTTAAAGGTCTGATCACAAAGCAGAGTAAAGACCTGGGCGATGTCCTGCAGGTACGCGTTACGGATAAAAATTCCGGCAAGATCATCTGTCAGGGCACATTCAATACGATCAATAATAAAGAATACTCCCAGGAAATCGCCCAGTCAGGCAGCGGACAGACTGATGTGACATATCAGGTGGATGCATGGCTTGACACCAGTGTAGGAAATGCATATCAAAAGGCATTTTTAGATGCAGATTTCCAGTGGTACGTCAAGGATGACGGCAATACAGAACCGACACAGCCATCGGATAATCCGACGACTCCGACCGATCCAACCAAACCGAGCCAGTCTGGTGGCGGCAGTGGATCAGGATCTCATGGCGGACTGACAGCCAGGACAGGAGATACAGCGCACATCGTTCTATGGTGCGTCTTTGCGATCTGCGCACTGGCGATCATCATCCTTCTCATCAAATCCCGCAGAGACAAGAAACTGGCAGGAGAAGATCTGGATGACTCTGATTCCGAAACACATAAGAAGCTCCGCAGAAGTATGTTCATCGCTGTTTTACTGGCACTGATGCTGGGCGTGACCACCTTTGCACTGATCACATCCATGGTAGAAGTAAAAGATAACCACTTTGACACTGGCGTCGTGAAGATCAATCTCAACGACGGTAAACCGGTGATCAGCGAAGACGAATACCTCTTCGAACCGGGCATGCGCGTAGTGAAGGACTTCTTCATAGAAAATGAAGGATCCATCGACGCTTACTATAAGATTTATCTGGAAGATGTGAAGGGCGACCTGGCAGATGTGCTGCAGCTGACGATTCGCGAGAAAGGAACTGACAAAATCCTGTATCAGGGAACTGCAAAGGATCTGACTCGGGGTTCTGCTGCAGTAGACGAGGCTGTATTGTCGGCCGGGGAGCGTAAGGATCTGACTATCCGTTTCTACTTCCCGAAAGAGCGGGGAAACGAAGCGCAGGACAAGATCTTATCCTTTAAAATGGGAGCAACAGCTACCCAGGTACGGAATAATCCGGATCGCAGTTTTGAGTAACACATAAAGCATATCATTCAACGAAGGAGAACTCTTTTCAATGAAAAAAGCGTGGAATATTATCAGAAAAATCATCGTGTGGGCGATCGTCGTGTTCTCGCTGGGAATGATGGCATTCACCATTATTTCCGTCACGACATTTGACCGGGCAGACCGCAGCGTGTTCGGCTACAGCGCGTTCATCGTACTGTCCGACTCCATGAAAGCGACGGACTTTGACGCAGGAGATCTGGTCATCATCAAACAGACAGATCCAAGCACGTTAAAGGAAGGTGACATCATTTCTTTCCAGTCGCCGGACGAATCCAATTATGGAGAAATCGTGACTCATAAAATCCGTGAAGTCACAACGGATGACGAAGGGAATCCGGGATTCATCACTTACGGAACGACGACCGATTCCAATGACCAGGGAATCGTAACCTATAATCTGGTGATCGGTAAATATCAGGGACATATTCCTAAAGTCGGGACATTCTTCAACTTCCTGAAGTCAGTTCCGGGATACTTCATCTGTATCTTCACTCCGTTCTTTATATTGATCCTTGTTCAGGCGCGCAACAGCATCAAACTGTTCCGCAAATACAAGAAGGAACAGATGGAAGAGATCCAGGCAGAAAAAAAATCACTGGAGGAAGAACGTGTCAAATCGCAGGCGATGATGGAACAGCTGATGCAGATGCAGCAGGCAATGGAGAAAAACGGCGGACAGCTCCCACCGGAATATCTGGCACAGATGCAGGCAGCTCAATCTGCAAAGCCTCCGGCAGACGTTCCGGATCATGCAAAGAGCCCTGCCGACGTTTCGAAAGCTGCGCCGCAGCCAGTATCACATGAAGCAGCGATGCCTCAGCAGCCGATACAGCCGCTGCATGCAGCAACTCAGCAGCATGCAGCACCGGTAAAGCCGGAAGTACCGACACGACCGGTACAGCCGCAGCAGGTTCGACCGGAAACTCCGGTGCAGTCGACACAGTATCGATCGCAACAGCCTGCACCGCAGAGGCCAAAGCCATCGCAGTCAGCACCGCAGCAGGCACGTCCGGCACAAAGACCGGTACAGCCGCAGCCACAGTCAAGCCCTGCACCTCGCGCTCATGACAGAGCAGGCTTTGATATTAGAACTATTGTTGGAGAAGCCAATGACTCCGAAGACAGACAGAAATAGAAACAGGCTTTAGGTATTATAAATCATATCATCATTTGCGAGAAAGGAAAAACTATGAACGAGAGCACGAAAACGAAAAAAGCGCTCCGCGGCAGTCTCTTCGCATTATTCTTATGCATCGTACTGCTGATCGGAACAACATTCGCATGGTTCACGGACACTGCAAGCACAGGCGTGAACAAGATTCAGGCAGGAAATCTGAAGGTAGGATTACAGTACAGCCACGATGGTGGAGCAACTTGGAAAGAAGCAAAGGATGCTGAGGATATTTTTGCAAAAGAAGCCCTCTGGGAGCCGGGACACGTGGAATACGTAAACCTGAAGGTTTCTAATCTGGGCAACCTGGCACTGAAATATAAGCTGGGTATCAACGTAGCATCTGAAACTCCGGGTATAAATGTAAATGATGCAACCTTTAAGCTTTCTGACTACTTAAAAATGGCAGTTGTAGATGGTGCAACGAAGTATGATACTCGTGACGAAGCTCTGATTGCAGCTGCTAACGGCGGAACGCTTGCGGATTATACCAAGGATGGTAGATTAGCACCACAGGGTAAAACTTTAGGTGAAATCACGGATAATAAGACAGTAACCGTAATCGTGTATATGCCGGAAACTGTTGGTAATGAAGCTAACTATAAGACTGGAACAACAGCTCCGTCGATTGATATGGGGATAGAAGTGAATGCAACGCAGCTCAATTCCGAAAGTGACAGCTTTGGTCCGGATTACGACGAAAATGCAACTTATCCGGTAGCTTCCGCTTCTGAGCTGAAAACTGCACTTAACAATGGTGGCACGATTTCTGTAACGAAAGATATTAAAACAAATAACGAAGATACTGAAAAAGCCCGCATGGTAATCGCTAACCCGACTACACTGAATCTGGACAAGAAGATTATCAGCCCGGACAATATGGGAAATAACAATACAAACTTCACTGCACTGATTGTTGATGCTGATACTACGATAAATGCGACTAAGAAAGGTGGTATTAACACTGGTATAAATGGTGGATATGCTTTGAATGTTCGTAAGGGTGCCACATTAACGATCAACGGTGGAGATTATTACGGCGGTGGTACAGTTGTGCAGGTTCAGGAGGGCACACTGATTATCAATGGAGGTAAATTTGCCTGTGAAGCGTTTAGCAATCCGACATATGGATACAATTTCCAGATAAACTGTATTGATAGCGCCTATAAAAATGGTACGGCAAAAGTTATCATTAAGGGGGGTACCTTCATCAACTTCAATCCGGCTAATTGTACAGCAGAAGGTGCAGGAACGAACTTCGTAGCAGAAGGCTACAAAGTAACTTCCGAAGTTGTAGGAGATGACACTTATTACACAGTTGTAAAGAATAATTAATATTAACAACAACACACCTTTTAATTTTCATATCTCTGCTCACCATCCGGTGAGCGGAGATCAAAGGGCATGGATCGCCATGATGGCAGAGTGTGTGTCCTTTGATTTCCGAGAAGGAGAAGCTCCTCTCCACGAAAATCTTTGGGGAGGGGGTACAACGTACGTCATTATAAAATATGGAGGAGCAAACTATGAACGAAAGCACGAAAACCCAAAAAGCGCTCCGCGGCAGTCTCTTTGCATTATTCTTATGCATTGTGCTGCTCATCGGAACAACTTTCGCCTGGTTCACAGACACAGCAAGCACGGGTGTGAACAAGATCCAGTCCGGTAATCTGGATGTAGGATTGCAAATGCAAGATAACGAAGATAACTGGGTATCTGCAGAAGGTGAAACATTGACGTTTAAAGCGAAAGATGGAAGAGCTGCAGAGGAGATTCTCTGGGAACCTGGATGTACTTATGAACTTCCGAAACTTCGTGTTGTTAACAACGGAAACCTGGCACTGAAATATAAAATCAAGATAACAGGAATCCAGGGCAGTGAGAAACTGAATGAGGTGATTGATTGGACAATCAATGATCAACAAATTGATTTGGAAGAGCAATATCTCACAGCAAAGACAGAAGGCGAAGCCTTTACTATTAAAGGTCATATGCAGGAATCTGCAGGCAATGAATATCAGGGTCTGTCGATCGATGGTATCAGCATTACAGTATATGCAACGCAGTTGAATTCTGAAAACGACAGCTTTGGTTCGGATTATGATAAGGATGCAACGTATCCGGCAGCTTCCGCTTCGGAATTGGGAAGTGCACTTAACGAAGGCAAGATTGTTGCGCTCAGCAAGGATATCACATCAAATGATACAATTGTTGTAAACAATAAAACTGCTACACTCGATGCGAATGGAAAAACTATTGCAAATACGGATGATATTTGGAGTGATAACGAGTGGTCCCTTGTTTCCGCACAGAACGGTTCCAGCCTGACCATTACAGGCAATGGTAATTTCAAGGCAAAAAAAGATGACTGCTATGCGGTAGACGTACAGGACGGAAGTACTGTAACAATCAAGAATGGTACATTCGTAGGAAATATACATGCTGTATACGTTCTAGAAGGAACTGCGATCATTGAGGGTGGTACATACTCCGTACAGCAGAAGTACCCGGATGCAGACAAAGCAAATGAGTTCGTTCTGAACTGCTATGATGCAAATCGCACTGTCGGCACTGCAAAAATCATCGTAAAGGGGGGTACCTTCATCAACTTCAATCCGGCTGATTGTAAAGCAGAAGGTGCAGGAACGAACTTCGTAGCAGACGGCTACAAAGTAACTTCCAAAATTGTAGGAACTGACACTTATTATACAGTTGTAAAGAAATAATTAATAATATTAACAACAACACACCTTTTAATTTTCATATCTCCGCTCACCACCCGGTGAGCGGAGATCAAAGGGCACGAACTGCCGAAGCTTTGCAGAAAAGCATAGATCGACCGCGCCTTTTGATCTCCGAGAGGGAGAAGCTCCTCTTCTCGAAAATATTCGGGAGGGGGTACAACGTACGTCATTATAAAATATGGAGGAGCAAACTATGAACGAAAGCACGAAAACCCAAAAAGCGCTCCGCGGCAGTCTCTTTGCATTATTCTTATGCATTGTGCTGCTCATCGGAACAACTTTCGCCTGGTTCACAGACACAGCAAGCACGGGTGTGAACAAGATCCAGTCCGGTAATCTGGATGTAGGATTGCAAATGCAAGATAACGAAGATAACTGGGTATCTGCAGAAGGTGAAACATTGACGTTTAAAGCGAAAGATGGAAGAGCTGCAGAGGAGATTCTCTGGGAACCTGGATGTACTTATGAACTTCCGAAACTTCGTGTTGTTAACAACGGAAACCTGGCACTGAAATATAAAATCAAGATAACAGGAATCCAGGGCAGTGAGAAACTGAATGAGGTGATTGATTGGACAATCAATGATCAACAAATTGATTTGGAAGAGCAATATCTCACAGCAAAGACAGAAGGCGAAGCCTTTACTATTAAAGGTCATATGCAGGAATCTGCAGGCAATGAATATCAGGGTCTGTCGATCGATGGTATCAGCATTACAGTATATGCAACGCAGGATACGGTAGAAAGTGACAGTTTTGGTAATACATATGATGCGAATGCTGGTTATCCAGTTACGAAGTATTCCAATATGAAGAAAGCTTTTGCTGATGGTGGATCGATTGCGATCAATGATAACATCACTGCAGATGAGTCGAAAACAGCAGCAGCGGATCGTGTAACTGTCGAAGCACCAACGACGTTATATTTAGGTGCTATGTATACTGTACCGGGAAGCTTGGAAGCTTCTAACAACTGGGCAGCATTGTATGTGAAAAAAGACCTGACGATCAATGCTTCCAACAAGGGAGGAATCAATTGCCTGGATAAAACTGATGCAAGTGCATCTTATATAGGCGGTCCATACGTCGCACACATTCAGGGTGAAGGTATCACGGTCACTGTCAATGGCGGAAAATACTATGGAGGCGGTACGATTTTCAATGTTGAGAAGGGAACGTTGATCGTAAATGATGGCTTCTTCCAAGTTGCACCTGATATAGATACGAAAGACTGTAGATATGTATTAAACTGTATTGATGCGAACTATATAAGTGGTACTGCTAAAATCATTGTAAAAGGTGGAACTTATGTGAACTTTGATCCATCTAACAATGCTGCAGAAGGCGCAGGAACGAACTTCGTAGCAGATGGCTACAAGGTAGTTTCCGAAGCTCACGGATCTGACACTTGGTACAAAGTTGTTAAAGAATAAAATCGACAGCAATATAAAATTTTAATTTGTCATGTTTCCACCCGCCTTTTGGCGGGCGGAGATCAAAGGACATGGATCGCCATCTGGCGGGAGGCGTGTCCTTTGATTTCTGAAAACAACAGAAGGAGATTCTGATATGAAACGGAGCAGTACAACGAAAAAAGCTCTTTTAATAAGTACATGCGCGCTGCTATTCAGCATGTTGATGATGGCAGGGAGCACCTTTGCGTGGTTCACAGACAGCGTCAGCACCGGCACCAACACGATCACGACCGGCAAGCTGGACGTGCAGCTTTTGCATACAAATGCAAAGGTAACCGAGGCGGAAGCTGTAGAGCAGAGTACGATGCTGTTTACTGACAAAGATGGCAAGGCCATCGACTGGGAACCGGGCGCAGTGGCATATGAAAATTTCACAGTAAAGAACACAGGCAATCTAGCATTGAACTACAGACTGGCACTGGACCTCAACAATGCCAACACGATCAAAGCGACAGGCGGTTCGCTCAAGGATGTGCTGAAGGTAAAAGTCGTGAAAGACGGTGTGTCTGAGAGCAATGTGTCGAAGGAGGAATTGCAGAAAGTAACGGATTTTTCGGCAGTTTCTGGTGACCAGCTCAGCATCCCGGTAGCAGCGTATAATAATGATTCGAATAAATCGGTACAAAAGCTTACTGACGGCTCGACCAGCACCACCTATGGCGTGATTATTTACTGGCAGCCGGATCCGGAGCAGGATTATAAATATAATCTTGCCAACTATTCCGACACGGAAAAGGATGGAAAAACAATCGACAAGACCAGTGATGGAAATGATCATCTCACTATAGATCTGGGCATCAGCCTGGGCGCGACGCAGGCATCGGAGGAATCCGACAGCACCGGAAATGATTACGATAGAGAAGCAACCTATCCGGCAGCAAGTGCCAGCGAGTTCACAAGTGCACTCAAGAAGGCGAAATCCGGCGACACCATCGAGCTGACGGGCAGCATTTCGCTGAACGAGCCGATCACGGTCAATGAAAACGTTACGATCAAGAGCATCGGCGGTGCGGTACTTTCCGGCAAGGCACTTGAGATCGATTCAAATAACAATGTGACGCTGCAGGGCATCACCTTCAAATCTCCGCGGACAGCGGAAAACAAGGGCATCAGCCTCAAGGCGACGGGTTACAACGGCAAGCTGATCATCGACAAGTGTACGTTCGAAGAACCGCAGTGGTCCAGCATCGATATTTCTGCAAAGGCTTCTGCGTCCATCACCATCAAGAACTGCACATTCAACGTGCCGGAGGCTTCTGTTTCGGCGGGGCATAAGTATGTTGAATTCGAATGTGGGTCAGCGGCTGCAAAAGCTCAGAACAGTGCAGCGGACAGCAAGCTTGCAGAAGGTGCTCACAGCGCGCTTTGCATAACGGGCGAGAGTGGAACAAGTCTTGTGATGACCGGAAATACCTTTAATGGTCTGGCAAACTGCGACGCTTCCAAGGCGGTTGAGATCACCGGGATTTCGGGTGCAGAGCAGGAGTTTGAAAAAAATACAGTAGATCAGAAGAAAACTATCAGTATTCAGAATAACAGCAGCCGGAAAGGCTTTGCAGTGAAATAAGAAAAGCGGCCGGAGGGCTTTGCAGAAAAATAGCGAGAGGACGTGTTACTGTTGAAAAGACGGCAGAACAATTTCATAAAGAACGGCGTGGCGGCGGAGTCTTCCGTCTGGCGGATGCTGCTTCCGTCATTTCTTGGGATCATCGTATGCACCATCTGCCTGGCGGGGATGACCTGGGCGTGGTTCACCAGCGGGGTGCAGTCACAATCGACGATTTCAGCGGAGGAGTATTCGCTGAATGAGACAGTTAAGGTAAAGGATAGAGCCGCTATAGACAAATCCGCAGATGGCACCTATACGTTAGCTGCAGATACAAATTATGTGGTGACGGTAAACCCGAAGGTAGTCCCGAAGAATGGCGGGTACTGCATGGTCAAAATAAATTCGGACGGAGCCGAAACTGTGTATTATACGAAGAATCTGGGAACTGGTGAATTCAATTTTACCATCTCCAATGGCAATAAAGCGGCAACCTGTCAGGTGATTGCAGCCTGGGGAAAGCCGGACGCTTCTAAAACAGCGAATAATGCTCTGATAGATTCAGGGAAAGTTATTTCGATCAACGGCGGTGCCTCATCGGACGCTTCAACGTCGGAACCAGCTGACAGCAACCAGTCCGCTCCGGCCACGAAAGACAATAAGGATGGTTCTTCCGGTGGCAATTCGGTAGACGGCACTTCCGGACAGGACGGTGCCAACAGCCAGAACCAGACGGATAAAGCTTCCGGCACCGATAAAGCCGGTAACAAAACCAACGAAAATCAATAAATAACGATCATCAACTTCCTTGCTGCGAAGAATGACCGAAACGATAGGATTCGCCGCCGACTGTGACCAGTCGACGGCGAGTTTCATCTTGCAGGCAAATTCAGGGGAGTCATCTGCCCCGCAGGACGGGGCGGAGATCAAAGGGCACGGGGAGCCGGAGACTTTGCAGGAATATGCAGACTGCACAGAGCCGTTGGCAGAGGAAAAGACCGCGCGCCTTTTGATCTCCGAGAGGGAGAAGCTCCTCTCCTCGAATCTCTGGAAAAATTTCGGGGGGGGGTACATCGTACATCATTATTTAAAATGGAGGAGCAAATTATGAATGAAAGCGTAAAGACAAAAAAAGCGCTCCGCGGCAGTCTTTTTGCACTATTCCTGTGCATCGTACTGCTGATCGGAACGACCTTCGCCTGGTTCACAGATACAGCGAGCACAGGCGTGAACAAAATCCAGTCGGGAAATCTTGATGTAGATTTAGAGTACAGCAAAGATTTTACCAATTGGAAAAAGGTGAACGATACAACCAAGCTCTTCGAGGACAGTACATTGTGGGAGCCCGGTCGTACGGAAGTTGTATATCTTCGTGTTAAGAACGCAGGAACGCTTGCACTGAAGTATACGCTCGGTATTTATAACCTTTACAATAGCACCGGCAAAAATGTTTTGGGTAACAAATACAGTCTCAGCGACTATGTGAAGCTGGGGGCAGCGGAAACCGGTGCTGCATATGCAGACCGTGCGGCGGCTATCAGTGCTGTGCAAGACAGTGCCAAAACGCTTAATAGCATTGGGGATACCGGCGTTGTCGGTGCAGACCTTGCTCCCAACGGTACAAAGGTCTATGCAATGGTTCTTTATATGCCTACGGAAGTCGGAAACGAAGCAAATCCGAAGAGTAATGATCCGTATTGGGCGGCAAAGGTTTCCTTCGGTATCAGTGTAAGCGCTACACAGGAAATGTCTGAATCGGATTCGTTTGACAATACATACGATGAAGATGCTGCCGCCATTCTGTCTGCAATCAGCTTTTCTTCCGGAAAGCACGAAATCACCCAGAATATGCAGGCGAGCGGACGCTTTGGCGCAGTACAGGCGGAAAGAAGTGCTCAGTTTACGATCAATGCCGATGTATATGCCGTGTACACTAAGGATACAAGCGGCACTACCGGCGGAGCCATGGCTGTTTCTGCCGATGGAAACAGTAAGGTCATCATCAACGGCGGTGATTTCCGTCAGGTCAGTGTACCTGCCGACGACCCTGTATGCGATCTGATTTATGCCCTCGGCAATGCTACGATCGAAATCAACGGCGGTACCTTCAAGGCTGTGACTCCTGCGCGTACCTTGAACTGCAAGGATGGCTCCAACGCGAAGATCACCGTCAAGGGCGGTAGCTTCTATAAGTATGACCCGTCTAACCCGACCCTTGGAGACAACGAAGTTGTCGTTGCTGCAGGATACCATGTAGTGCAGGACGGCGACTGGTACAAAGTTGTTCCCAAGTAACTAAAAATCACTAAGAGCTCAAGTCCTCTCCACCTCCGGGTGGAGAGGCAATCAAAGGACATAAGACTATCTTGTGTCCTTTGATTGCCTTGATGTGACTGCGGCATTGACCGCGTTTACATATTGTCATTGAAAAATATAGAATAAGGAAGTAAAACACAATGACAAGTAGCAAATCTACCAAGCGGGCATTGCTCACCAGCGTACTGGCTCTGCTCATGTGCGTGACCATGCTCGTAGGCGCCACCTTCGCGTGGTTCACCGACACCGCATCCACTGCGGTAAACAAGATCCAGGCGGGGAATCTGGACATTGCGGTGGAGTACACTCTCGATGGAGAAACCTGGAACGATCTCGACGGAGCAACCGACATTTTCCAAAAGGGACTGTGGGAGTCGGGTCACACTGAGGTCGTGGCACTCAAGTTCAAAAAACAACGGCAATCTGGCACTGAAGTACAGTATCAACATGAATATTGTTGATGAAACGGCGAGTTTCATCTTGCAGACAAATTCGGGAGAGTCATCTGCCCCGCAGGACGGGGCGGAGATCAAAGGGCACGGGGAGCCGGAGACTTTGCAGG